>ENA-ORMR01000468-ORMR01000468.1-human-gut-metagenome-genome-assembly--contig:-NODE-468-length-40241-cov-6.996093_pt1 | contig 40241 bp, 30 predicted proteins | sample MGYA00242107_ERZ509003 | MGnify/ENA primary metagenome ERZ509003 (study PRJEB26280, sample SAMEA2338699) | human gut metagenome | biome: human gut; feature: human-associated habitat; material: faeces...
GGCTTAGATAGTGCCGGCGGGCTTTTTCACGCTTCGGGATTATCCCGGTCCGCATTTACCTTAGCGGAAGTTTTAATTACTCTTGGTATTATAGGAGTTGTCGCAGCACTAACCCTTCCCGGACTTATTCAAAACCACACAAAAACTACTGTGGAAACTAAATTAAAAAAATTCTACTCGCAGATTAATCAGGCAATTTTACTTTCTGAAAGTGAATACGGCGACAGAGATTACTGGTATGCCGATGCAAATAGTGTAGAAACCGATAAAGACGGCAAGCCTGTAAATGGCTCCTCAACTGCCGAAAAGTGGTTTAATAAGTATATAGGGTCACATATGAAGGTTGTTCAAACAGATTATGATAACAAAGGTATCCCTACATTTTATTTTGCTGACGGCACAGCTCTAAAAATGTTTGGAAGAGGAATCGGTGATAATAACACAACTCAGGGAATGAGAGATTGGATGTTTTATACAACAAATCCGGAAAAATGTATAAAGCTCTACGGCAGCGAAAAGAATAGCCGCGGGAAATGTGCTTTTGCATTTTTATTTGGTCCAACCACAACAGAAGCTAATGGTAAAAAAGGATTTGAAAGTTATCAGTACAATACAGGAGGAAACGAAAATACCATAAAAAACCGATGCAAAACAGAAGGTCAATACTGTACTGCTGTAATTCAGATGAACGGCTGGAAAATTCCAGACGATTATCCTTACAAAGTAAGCTATTAGTCTATTTAACAATAAAAACATCACTACGTGCTGCCTCAAGCACACGCTTGCTTACAGACCCTCTGAAATAATCCTTGATATTATTTTTGTGGCGGGTTCCCATAACAATTAAATCAATATGCTCATCTCTGGCAAAATCAATAATCTTTTCAGCAGGAATGCCTGTAAGCATTGAGTATTTCTTAACCTCAAGATTATATTCGGCAAGTTTATCTCTTACTGCGGAGATAACTCTTGCTGCATACTTTTCCTGCTGCCTTTCGATTTCCAAAAGCCAGTTAGTATCAAGAGTACCCTCCAGAAACAACAAATTAGGATTTTCGCTCACCATACAAACATATATTTCTTTATCTCTCAAATCAAGATATTTAACAGCCTCAGAAACTGCATGTTTAGAATTATCAGTTCCGTCAGTTGCAAAAAGGATTTTACTGCTGCAGTTAGTTTCTTTTGATATATAAGATGAAATAGAAATATTATTGATGACATCACGAGAAACTGACCCAAGCCAGCTTTGCAGCCCTTTTTTACCATGCGAGCCCATTAATACCATATCGTAATTTTCAGTTTTAATCTGCTCTAAAATACTTTCAACAGCCTCTCCGCAATGCTTAATCCTCTGCCCGAAAGTCAGATTTGAATTATCAATTTCTTTTTGTACACAGTCAAGAATATTATCTGCCATATTAGCGCATGAGGACGCAAAGCCCTCTTCTTCAACACAAATTCCATCAGGCAGAAATGTCCAGTCGATTACACTGATTACATCAACAACGGCATCCCTTGCCCAGCCCGCAAAATTATGTAAAGCATTAAAGCTTATTTTTGAACCGTCTGTACAAAATAAAACTCTCATGAAATCTCTCCTTATAAGTTTGTACTCATTAAGATAAATTATGTTAAGAGAAATTACATTGTCTGGTAATCTATATTTTTTTCTGTTATTATGAAATTGTGGATAAACGCTATTAATAGGATTTGTTATAGTCATGCCAGCTGGACAAAAGGTTAATCTAAGGGATTATAAAAATTTAGTTGAAACAATTGCAAAAGTTGAGTATCAGAAATTTTCTGTGTCACATCTTGTGGAATTGCCTGAACTCATTAATATCGGAAACCACACTTTATATATTTTATTTAAAAGCACCCCTCCGGAAAACTATAACAGTACATATTTATCCACTGCAATAAAATGGGCTATCAGAAACGAAGTACGCCGCAGATACAAATGGTACTCACTCAAAAACCGCAAAACAATTGAAGCCGAAGATGACCAGGAAGTCAGATGCGAGGTTTATAAGACAATTCTTTCTATAGATGAAATGCAGGATGCAGAGGTTCCAACACAGATTAAAGCCGAAGATAAAACTCCTGAAGAAGCAATTGAGTTTTCGGAATTAAAAACGCAAATACTGGAATCAATGAAAAAACTTCCTAAACGTGAACGGGAACTCATTGAGTATAAATTTTTCAAAGAGAAAAAGCTCAGAGAAATTGCCGAAGAATTTGATATTTCGCAATCGAGAATTTCAAGGATAATCCAATCCGGACTGGACAAAATTAAAAAGGATTTAAAAAAGCAGGGGATAATTTAACAGAATGAAAACAATTTTTGAAAAAAGCAGCAAATCAGAGGGGATATGTCTTACAGACGAGAGGGAAGATTTAAGCTTTTTGGATAAAAGTTTTTTGCGTGAAAAATGCGGACTTCCGAGCCTTGGTGAACTCGAAGTTATGCGGCATTATAAAGAGCTGTCCGATAGAAACTTTTGCATTGAAAAAGGATTTTATCCTCTAGGCTCCTGTACAATGAAATACAACCCTAAAGTTAACGAGCTTCTGGCTTCACTTGAAGGATATACAAACCTTCACCCGCTTATGGATGACGAAAATTCCCAGGGTGCGCTGCATCTTATGTATAATCTTCAGGAAGCACTAAAAAAGATTACAGGTATGGATGCTGTAACACTCCAGCCGGCAGCAGGTGCACATGGCGAGCTTACCGGCATGATGATTATAAAAAAATACTTTGAACATAAAAATGATTTGAGAAAAAAAGTTATTATCCCGGACAGTGCTCATGGCACAAATCCTGCAAGCGCTCATATGTGCGGTTTTGATATTGTATCTGTTAAGTCCAATGAAAAAGGTCAGGTTGACATTGATGCTTTAAAAGAAGTTCTTGATAAAGATGTCGCAGCAATTATGATGACAAATCCTAACACACTGGGGATATTTGAAGAAAATGTTCTTGAAATTTCCAGACTGCTGCATGAAAACGGCTCGCTTCTGTATTATGACGGGGCAAATTTTAATGCTATTATGGGCTATACAAACCCTAAACTTATGGGATTTGACGTTGTTCATCTCAACCTTCACAAAACCTTCGCAACCCCTCATGGCGGAGGTGGTCCGGGTGCGGGTCCGGTAGGGGTAGTTGAAGAACTTAAACAATTTCTTCCTGCTCCGGTTATCAGCTTTGACGGTGAAAAATATTTCAGGGATTACAATATTAAAAACTCTATAGGCTCTGTTAAATCTTTTTCCGGTAATTTCGGAGTTCTTGTAAGGGCTTATGCTTATATACTCATGATGGGTTCAAATCTTAAGAATGCAACCGAAGATGCAGTATTAAATGCAAACTATCTGAAAGAAAGGCTTAAAAAATATTATGACCTTCCTTATGACGAACCTTGCATGCACGAATTTGTACTATCCGGAGAGCTGCAAAAGCAAAAATACGGAGTTTCAACGCTTAATATTGCAAAACGTCTTATGGATTGCAATACTCACCCGCCGACAGTGTATTTCCCGCTGATAGTCCATGAAGCCATGATGATTGAACCTACAGAGTCAGAAACAAAGCACAGACTGGATGAATTTGTTGATATAATGATTAAGATAGCAAAAGAGGCTGAAGAAAATCCTGAAAAAATATTATCAGCCCCTCATAATACACCGGTAAAACGTGTTGATGAAACTCTTGCCGCACGTCACCCGGATTTAAAGTTTACAATAGCAGAACCGGAAAGTTAAATAACTATGAAAAAAGACAATAAAAAAATTAAAGTAGCATTCCCGCACATGGGAACAATATATATAGCCTGGGCAGCAGCATTGAGGAAAGTAGGAGTTGAACCTTTTATTCCTCCTTATACAAGTAAAAAAACGCTTTCGCTGGGCACCAAACATTCACCGGAAGCGATATGCCTTCCATATAAACTAATTTTAGGCAACTTTATAGAAGCCGTTGAAGGCGGTGCAGATTATGTTGCAATGATTTCATCCCCGGGCATATGCCGTCTTGGAGAATACGGGGCATGTATAAAGAATGCGCTCTCTGATATGGGTTACAAAGCAAATTATATTGAATTAACCCTTTATGACGGAATTAAAGGTATGTATAATTTTCTGAAGGAAATCAGCGGGAAAAATGATCCTGTGCTTTTCTTAAGAGCCATTATCCTTGCAATGAGGAAAGTTTTCATACTTGATGATTTGGAAACAAAACTTTCATTCTACAGAGCCAGAGAAATTAATTACGGTGAAGCTGAAAAACATTTTATTAAGGCATTAAAAATTGTTGATGAAGCAATGAACACCCGTCAGCTTAATAAGGCGAAAAAGATGGCTTTTGCAGAAATGGACAAAACAAAATTTGATCCTAAACGTGAAGTTCTTAACGTTGATATTACCGGAGAAATTTATCTTGTATGCGACAAATTCTCAAATCAGGATATTGTTAAAGAGCTTGGTAAAATGGGGGTTCAAACCAGAAAAAGCCTTACAGTCAGCAGCTTTTTAAAGGATGCAATCATACCAAAAGCATTCAGAAAAGGAGAAACACACCTTCAAAGAGCAAACAGACTTGCCAAACCTTATTTGATGAGAGATATAGGCGGGGATGCGCTTGAATGTGTTTCTGATGTTGCTTATGCAAATGAAAGAGGCATTGACGGAATTATACACATAAGCCCGTTTACCTGTATGCCTGAAATCATGTCACAAAATATATTCCCGGCAATGAGAGAAAACTGCGACATCCCGATTTTGCCTTTAATTATGGATGAACAAACCGGTAAAGCCGGTTATTTGACCAGACTTGAGGCTTTCGTTGACTTGATGAGAAGACGAAAGAGAAAAATGCAAAAATCTAAAAAACAGGAAGAAGCTATTAAGTAAGATGTCGGTAATAAAAATAAGGAATTGAGGTTAGAATATAGTATGATAAAATTATTCAGAAATGCTTTTAAATTAACAAACGAAGGTATCATCCTTGCGACACCTCTGGTTTTGTTTATGTGGCTTATAACTCTTTACCTTTCTTTTGCAAAAGGCGTAGTTGATACAATTCCGGAAGCCGCATCTGCTTTTGTAACATTATTATGTATGCTCGGTGCTTTTTGCAGCGGATGGTTCTTTATGGTAAGAAAAACAATTGAAATTTCTAAAAAAGAGTTCATCCTTGATGAGGACAGAGCAAAGGCTACGGTGAACCTTATAAAAACAATTCCTGCCGGCATAGGAAAATATTTTCTGTCTTTTATTGGAATGTTTTTGATTTTTCTTGTACTGTTCGGGCTTTTTGATATTCTTGTTTATAAATTCGGTATTCATTTCATTGGAAAGATTGACTTTTCTGCTATACAGTTGAAAAATGCAATGGCATCACCGCAGGAAATGAAAGTATTTTTGGATTCGCTTACTGATAAACAGCTTTTAAAATTAAGCCAGTGGAATTTATTATTTATGGCAGCAACCTCATTTATTTCATTTATCTTTATGCTGTGGATTCCAGAGATAATATATAAGACTGTTAATCCGCTTATGGCACTTTTTAAATCAATCAAAAAAGTATTTATAAAATTCCCTAAATCTCTGGCATTGTTCATTTATATGACATTTCTAAACCTTATAATCTCATTTGCCAGCACATTTGCTATGCTGAACATAATTATCTATATGATTATGATGATTGTGTACTTCTATTTTATGGTTTACATTATTGTGTTAATATTCTCATATTATGACAGCGAATTTAACAGAGAAGACGAAGAACATATTGAACAACAGCAAAAATAAAGTAATAGCGGTTGTTGGAGCGACTGCCAGCGGAAAAACAGCATATGCAATTGAACTTGCCAAAAAAATCAACGGAGAAGTTGTTTCTGCTGATTCCAGACTCGTATACAAAGGTTTTAATATAGGATGCGCAAAACCATCAATTGAGGAGCAGGATGGGATTAAGCATCATATGATGGATATAGTTGAACCTGAACATAACTATTCTGCCGGACTTTATGAAACTGATGCAAAAAAATGTATTTATGATATTCTTAAACGCGGTAAAGTTCCGATAATAACCGGCGGAACCGGATTATATTTCAGAGTTTTGCTTGAAAATTATGCACTGCCCAAAATTGAACCTGATTACGGGTTAAGAAATGAATTGGGTAAGCTTACACCTGAGGAACTTCATAAAAAGCTTTCCGAACTTGACAGTGAAGGTGCATTGCTTATTGCGCCTACAGATAAGAAAAAATTAATAAGAGCAATTGAAATCGTAAAAATAAGCGGTATGCCTCTCGGTAAAGCAAGAGGACAAAAAGATGCAGAATTTGAAGTCGAATGGATTGGCAGGAATTTTCCGCGTGCAGAACTCTATGATAGAATTAATAAACGTGTGGATTTGATGTTTGAAAATGGTATTATTGAGGAAACAAAAGAACTTCTGCAACGGCATGGTAAAATTCCAAACATAATATATACAATCGGCTATCAGGAGGTAACTGCCTTTCTTGATGGCGAACTTTCGCTTGAAGAAGCAAAAGAAATACTTAAACAAAATACCCGCAGGTACGCAAAACGACAGTTGACCTGGTTTAGAAAAAATAAGGACATTAATTGGAACTGTTATCCTGAAATTTTAAAGAAATAAATTTTTAACAGAACCTTTTTTATGCTAAAATTATCTGCATAAAAGAGGGATGTGTTATGGATTTAAAAAATTTGAAAAAACCTGTTATTATTACCGGTTATGTTATATTAGCACTTTACATATTATTTTTGGTTATACCTTTTGCAGTTTCACCGTTTGTAAACTCATACAGCCATTACCTTTCTAAGGTAATAGAAGATGCCTGCGGTTTTAAGATTAAGTTTGAAAATGTAAAATTGGTTACAACGCCGAAGCTTACAGCAGGAGTTAAAGCTGCACATATTAGTGTCATAACGCCTGACAATGATGAGCTTTTAACTACAGATAACGCTCAGGTAAAAATTTCTCTTATTCCTCTTTTAATAAAAAAAATAGAAATAGATTTTGCCGGAGCTGATGATATTTCAGCAGAGTTCAAATTGAAAAAGAATGGCAGCTTTTTATTGGAGGATTACTTTAACAAGAATACTCCGGAAGATAATGCCACGCTTCAATCTCCGGCATCGGCTCTGCCTATGGGATTTAAATTATCAAATCACCTTCCGGATATTAAAATCAGACATTATAAAATTGCATTTGTTGACTTAAACGATAAAAAACAGTACTCGGTTGAAGGGGAAAAACTGACGGTTTCTGACTTTGTATTAAACAAAAAAATAAAGCTCAACGCGCAGGGGAAAATAACACTTGCCGGCGCAGAACAATTTAACTACAACATAAAAGTATTTAACCGGATTATGCCTGAGCTGGATTTAAATGAGCTGGTATTTGCAGAGCAAAACGGCGGCAACAGAAATAAAAAACAGGAAAACCCGATAAATATTCTTAAAGTCTTTAAATCTATAAACAAAATCCAGCTAAGTGCAAATTTAAAAACAGACATAAAAACTTCCGGTACGATAAACAACCCGCACTTTGACGGACTTTTAACCCTGGATAACATATCAATGGCTATTGATGGTAAGAAACTTCCGGAAGGTCATTTTAATATTGATTTTAAAAAAAGACAAATTCTGTTAAATTCAGAACTTTTTACCTCTCCTGAAGAAAAAACATCTATAACAGGAGATTTTAAAACAGGCAAAAAAGCGCATTTCAATGCTGCCTTCAAATCCAATGCGGGAATTAATAATATTTTTAAAATAATTAATAACATTGCACAGTCTTTTAACTATAATGACCTTGATACATTAACAGCATCAGGAGCAATAGATGCAGATTTCAGTATAAAAAGCGATTTAAAAAATCTTAATTCCCAGGGATATTTTAAAATTCCGTCAGCACGCGTTAAATATGCACTGTATAATGTACTTATAGATAATATTAAGGCAGATATTGATTTAGCTGACGGCGGGATTAATGTGAAAAATGCAGGATTTACAATCCTTTCACAACCGCTAAAAATATACGGAACAATAAAAAATGATACATCAACAGATATGCACCTTACCGCAGACAATCTTCTCTTAAAAGGGCTTGTCACAGCCGCAGGGCAGACCAGACTGCTTAAAGAGAACGACATAAAAAGCGGTGTACTATCAGCAGAAGCATCTATAACAGGAACATTCAGAAAATTAAAACCTTCCCTAAATCTAAGCCTGAACAATATAAATGTTCTTAATAAGCCTTCCTCAACATCTCTTAAATTAAAAGATACAAAATTCAATATAATATCTGAAAACGACAGTTATAAAGGGATAATCAATCTTGACAGCGCAACATTAATAAATCCGGCAGCATCTGTTTCTGTTCCGTCTGCCAGAGTTACGCTGGATACGAAAGATATTAATATAGATGACACCTATCTAACTTTGAACAACTCAAGAATTGACATCAACGGAAAAATTTCAGATTACACAGGCAAAAAACCGGATATAGATGTAAAAGCTAAAGGAGCAATTCTAGCCTCAGATATAAAATCACTAATCCCGAAAGATTTTAGAAACGAGATTAAAGCAAATGGCAAACTGCCTTTACTGGTAACTGTAACCGGAAATGATAAAACCCAGAATATTGATATTCAGCTTCTTGCGGCACCTTCCAATTATGTGTCAGTTATAAATATTGATAAATTAAACGGGAAAAGCACACTTGTTAACAGTTCAATAAAAATTTCAAATGACAGTATAAAGCTTTCTGATACAGGATTATACGTCGTAAACGGCTCAACATCACTTTCAGACAACGTAAGCAGCAATATGTCCGGAAGTGACAATCTAATATCAATGAAAGGTTCTGTTGATAATATTTCTAAAAACCCAAGATTGAACAATGTTAATATTAAATCAGCAGAAATGCTTGCAGCATCAATACCGGGTTTTAAAAATTCAAAAATAAACACCCAGTTTGAACTTACATTGAACGGCAGCCCGTCAAGTCCTGAAATGAAAGGATTTGCGAATATCCCGTCATTAAGCATCCCTGAGATAAAAACAAACCTGAAAAATATGACCGTTGATATTACCAATAATGCAATTACAATAGACACACCTACAATAAATATTGATAACTCGGTTATGGCTGCAAAAACCATTGTAAGCCCAAACTTCAGCAACGGAATAGTAATAAATACAATTGACTACAATGCTCTTCTGCTTGACACTGATACACTTCTAAAAGCGATGGAAGGGATGCCGTCACAAAAACCAGTTCAAAACACCGGCACCAAAACACAATCTACATCTTCTGCAAGCGATATTGGTGTTGTAATCCAAAGCGGGAAAGGTTCTGTTGCGAAATTCAAAAGCGGAAACCTTACTGCTTCAGATTTAAGCGGAGATTTCAGCCTGAAAAACAGCATATTTTATCTAAAAGGGCTTAAAGGCAGTGCTTATAACGGAAAAATTAACGGAGAGGCTTCGGTTAATCTTATTAACGGCAAAACTGATGTTGATTTCCATGGCAGCGGGATGAATGCTGAAAATGCCATATACGGCGCAGCAGGATTAAAAAATGCGCTTTCCGGAACATTAAGTTTTAATGCAAAACTAAGCCTAAACGGATATGCTCAAAATCAAAATGATATGATGAAGTCATTATCAGGAAGTACTGATTTTAAAATTATAAACGGAGAATTTGGCAATATTGGACGTTTCGAGAACATGCTATTTGCTCAAAATATCATTTCAAACGGAGTTATGGGAGCATTGGTTTCACCAATAGCAAATATGCCTGTGGTAAAAAATTCAGCAGAATTTAAGTCAATCTCCGGCGATATGTCATTCAGCAATGGCTGGGCTCAAATTAAATCAATAAAGACCTCAGGTCCGTCTATGTCATATTTCATTACCGGGCAATATAACCTCATTAATACTTCAGCTAACCTGACAATACTTGGAAGGCTTGGTGCTGATGTTGTTGCTGCACTCGGTCCGATTGGAGAACTTTCTGTAAGCAGACTTACTTCTTATATTCCAAAATTCGGTAATCTGACAGGTAATCTTATCAATGCAATGACAACAGATCCAAAAACAGAAAATACTGCGGAAATTCCTGCATTGTCTAACGGAAGCAGAAATTACAAGGATTTTAAAATAACATTTAACGGCGGAATTGAAAGCAAAAGTTCTGTAAAATCGTTTAAATGGCTCTCTGTCTGCGACACATCAGAGATTGAAAACGGCAGCCTCAAAGAGCAGCTTGAAGCAAGCAGGCAAAATATGCAGCAGCTTAGAAAAGAACAGATAGAGGACGTAAAGCAGAGCGTAGAAGATGTTAAAAACTCTGCAAAACAAACAGCAGAAGAATTAAAAAATCAGCTGCAAAATACCAAAGATAGTATTAACGGACTTAAAAACCTGTTCAAAAATCCGGCGGAAGAAACCGAAGTTCATAACTAAAGAATACATGCAAGAACCATGAGAATAAGCATACCTATTTGAACACCGGTAGTCATATTCTGTGCAAATTTATTAGAATCGTATTTGCCGGATGATTTTTGAGCGTTATATGCACTTGAAATACGGTCTATTCTTGTCTGCGTGTCGTCACTTGAAAATACTGTGCCGAACATGTAAGATTCTACTCTTGCAAGACGGTTTTCCATAGTGTCGTTTGAATAATTCTGCTTCATCAGCTTCTTCTCTACTGTAGATAAGGATGCTTTTTTAGCAGGTCTTGAAGAATAATCGTAATCTTCAAACATAGAGTTGCTGCGAGCATTAAAAGCATCATAATCAAACCTGTCCGGAGATTCATATCTGTTCATGTGGAAAGTTCCGCCCTTAGGAACAACATAGTCATCATCATAAAACGCATCTGAAGCATCCGCAATCCGGTTTTCCATAAGAGATGCCGGTGCAATCTGGGCTTTCAAACGTTCTACGCGTGAATTTAAATCATCACTGTAAGTTTTATTAAAAGTTTTCTTTTCCAAATTTGATAATCTTACGGTAATATCTTGCGAGCCGAATGTCTTTTTGAAAACCTCTTTTTCAAGCTCATCAACAGCCGGATATGTTATATTAGAAGCCTCTTTTTGCGGAGGTTCATAAGCTACAACATCATCAGGTTCTGCAAAAGTATCTTCAACAGGAGTTATTTCCTGCCCTATCAAGTCGGCAGATAAGTCTTTCCTTAATTTCTCAATTCTCTGGGCGGAAGACTTTGAAGAAAACGGAGTTCCGTATACTGATTTTTCAATTCTATCCAGTCTTGCAGAGTCGCTTTCTCCTGTATATTGAAAACCATACAAAGAATTTTCAATTTTACCCAGCACATTTTGTGCAGAAGATGCAGCAAAACCAGATAATCCGTTTATATTTACGAGAAGTACCAAAGCAATTAACAAAGTTATTTTCTTCATAGCATAACTCCTTAAGCATAGAATAAGCTCTGGTATGAAGAAAAACTATTGAACGCACTCGTGATTTATAAAAAGCTAAAATTAAGCATAAAATCGCAGGACGAAAGTAGTATATTTATAAAAATATACTACTTTAGCACAATCAATTAAGACAAGAACTATTTTCTATAGCCTATCACAGGGCGTGCGCTGTTTGCTTTATATTTAGAATCTTTAATTTTTAAGTTTTGGTTATCAGCAACAACATTTATATAATCTTCGACTTTTATTTCCCTTCTGTCATCATCTCTTGCGAGAAGAGCAGCCTTATCAGTTAAAATACAAAGCGCCCGGTTAGGAAATCCTTGTGTTATACTGGCAACTGCCTGGAGCTGTTCTGGAGAGTTTGCAAGCTGCTGACCTTTTGTTCTGGAACTAAGGCTGACTTTCAAAACGCCGGCTCTTGTTTTCTCATCAGGAAGCCCCACGTATATCTGAGAGTCAAACCTTGCTTTTATTGCATCATCAACTATATCATACTTGTTTGTAGCGCCAATAACAATGATACCTTTATCTCTGGCAGTTTCAATCAAATTTAAAAGTGTACCGATCTGTTTCAAATCCTCAGTTGAAGATTCTTTATCTCTGCTTGGAGTTAATCCATCCATTTCATCTATAAAGAACAATACAGGAGATTTGTTCTTTTTGGATAAATCCGCAGCATACTCAAAAGCTTTTTCGTAGTTATTTGAGGTTTGATTTATAAAACAGGAGCCGGCTTTTCCGACTTTAAGTTTAAGCAGCGGGAGTTTTAGTTCCTGAGCAAGTGCTTCTACGGTAAAAGTTTTACCGCAGCCCGGAGGTCCATACAGTAAAATTCCGCGCGGGTATCGTTTGCCATATTCAACTTCATCAATTTTGGCGATTTCAGGGTTTCTGATCGGGAAAATCAATTTATCTGTGATTTCTTTTTTTAGTTCATCCATTCCGCCTAAACTATCAAGTCCAACCGGCGACCAGCGGTTAGGCGAATATATTTCTACAAGTTTGCTGACGGCAGCGTCATTTGTTGATTTGTTTGTATTAGCAGAGTTATTAATAGAAGAATTAGAAGAATTTGCATTGGCTTCCTCATCTGCGTCCTCAGGTTCAAGAGAATCCCTCATCCACACAAGCCAGTTATCCTCATCGTCAGGACAGTCTTTTAAATACTTATCAGCTTCAATTTTGTAAGTAGTATACTCTTTAAGTCCATAATTTAATTTTGGAAACATTTTATCCAATGCTTCTGTTAAAGCAACTTTCATTGGCACATAGACTTCTTTCAACGTTTCAGCCGTTCTAAAATCCCCTCTGACTTCACAATTACGCATCATGTCCTCTGTTTTCATACATAATTCATTAGCTTCCAGATAGGTTTTTGCAATGTGCTTGCGTTTTTTTGACTTTTCAAGTAAAGAATTTACCTGCTCATTAGCTTCTTTATTATATCCAAAAGTTGTATTGTAATTTCTTAATGGTAAAATTTGCAAAATAAAACCTCCATTTTCATAGAGGTTTTAAAAGTTATAAATAAAGAATTTTGCTACTTTTTTAATGAGTTTTAAGTTTTTTTAACTCTGCAAGCTCATCCTGATACGGAGAAATATTCCTTATTTTTTCAATTATACCAGGCAATACTTCATTTACGTAATCAATTTCCTGCTCCGTAGTGTATTTGCTTAATGAAAGGCGGATGCTTCCATGTATTGCGGTAAATGGAACATTCATTGCTCTTAAGACGTGGCTTGGTTCCAGAGAGCCGGACGTGCATGCGCTTCCTGAGCTTGCGCAAATACCAAGGTCGCTCAGGTGAAGGAGAATTAACTCGCCTTCAATATACTCAAAACCAATATTAGTCGTATTAGGAACTCTTAAAGCCGCACCTGTATTAAGTCGGGCATTATAAACATTCTTCAATATACCGGCTTCCAGCTTATCGCGTAAACGTTTTACTTCGGTTGCTTCATATTTCAAAAAGTCAGTTGCAACTTCAGCAGCTTTTCCAAGCCCTACTATATAAGGAACATTTTCTGTACCTGCTCGCTTGCCGCGTTCCTGGTGTCCTCCGATAATTAGAGGGGTAATAATTGTTTTTGAGTTACAGTACAAAGCACCAACCCCTTTAGGTGCATGGAATTTATGCCCTGAAATCCCGAGCAGATCAACTCCGAGATCCTGCACATCAATTGGAATTTTACCAGCAACCTGAACTGCATCTACAAAGAACTTGGTGTGAGGATTTTTGCGTTTTATCATCTCGGAAATTTTCTGGATTGGATAGATAACACCTGTTTCATTATTTGCATACATTATAGAAACAAGGGCGGTATCATCATTTATAGCTTCATCAAGCTGAGCTAAGTCCAGCTCGCCATTTGAATTTACACCTATATAATCAACTGAATAGCCTTGTTTTTCCAGAGTTTGATATAAATTCAAAACACAAGGATGTTCAACTTTTGTTGTTATAATGTGCTTTTTGTTCTTGTTCATGTTAAGCACTCCGCGGATTGCCATATTGGCACTTTCAGAACCGCATGAAGTAAAAATAATTTCTTTTTCATTTGCTGCATTAAAGAAATCTTTTAATTTACCGCGGGCTTCTTTCATTGCGTGTGCAGGATTTTTGGCAAATTCATACATACTGGACGGATTTGCGTATTCTTCCTTAAGGTATGGCAGCATCGCCTCAAGTACCTGATCATCCACCCGGGTGGTAGCATTATTGTCTAAATATATCAATTTCTTTTCCATACTAGTTCACCTCGATAACTTCAATATCTTTGCTGATAGCATCTTTGAGCGTTGTTTCAACAAAAGATTTTAATGTAAGAGTAGAATTTTTACAGCCCGAACATTTTCCGCGCAGTCTTACGAAAACTTTATTATTATCAATATCAACCAGAGTAATATCTCCGCCGTCTTTCTGCAATTCAGGGGAAATCTGGTTTTCAATAATACTGTTAATTTTTAAGATTTTTTGTGCCGGAGAAAGTTCCTTTTTCTTTTCTTCTTTTTCTTTATGATAATAAGTATCAATAATATCTTTTATCAAACCTTTACATTTACCGCAAGCTCCGCCTGCTTTTGTATAGTTTGTAATTTCTTCCACAGTTGTAAGTCCGTTCTGCTTAATAGCATCCCAGATTACATTTTCGGTTATTCCAAAACAGGTACAAACAATCTTTTCCTTCTTTTCCTGTTCTGCTCTGAAATCTTCCAAATCCTGGTATTCATCATCTTTTCCCCAGTCTTTCAGAGCATCTTCAAGAGCTTCATAACCCATAACAGAACAGTGCATTTTTTCAGGCGGCAATCCTTCAAGCTGATCTGCAATGTCTTTGTTTGTAATTTTTCTGACCTCTTCTATAGGTTTTCCTATAATCATTTCAGTCAGAATACTTGAACTGGCAACAGCAGAACCGCATCCAAAGGTTTGGAATTTTGCATCTGTTACAATACCGTCTTTAATTTTTAAATATATTTTTAACTGGTCGCCACAGGTTAATGAACCGGCAGAACCTACTGCATCAGCATCATCAATTTTCCCTACGTTACGAGGGTTTCTGTAGTGATCCATAACTTTTTCAGAATAATCCCACATAAATTATTTCCCTTTTCATTATCTACTTTCCATAATTACATTTTAGCTCAAACAAGGTGAGTTTTATAAATACTTAATGAATAATTAATTATTCAGAATTTTATGATAATATTATTATGAAAGAGGAGAACAGATATGGATATAAAGTCAGTCATTCTTGCTGCCGGTAAAGGAACCAGAATGAAATCGGAAACGCCTAAAGTTTTACATGAAATTTTTGGAAAAACTCTTGTCGGATATGTTTTAGATAACGTAAAGAATATTACAAGTGAAAATTTTGTTATTGTTGGGCACCACGCAGATGAGGTTGAAAATTTTGTAAAAAATAATTACGAAAATGCAAAAACAGTTCTTCAAACTCCGCAGCTCGGCACAGGGCATGCAGTATCCATGGTCTGTCCTATGCTCAAAGATTACAAGGGACTTGTACTAATACTCTGCGGAGATACGCCTTTAATTACCGAAGAAACTTTAAAAGATTTTATTAAATTCCATAAATCACAAAATTCAGATTTAACCGTAATGAGTACCATATTTGAAAATCCTGCAAACTATGGAAGGATTATAAGAGAACCTGACAATACCTTAAAATGTATTGTTGAAGAAAAAGATGCAACTCCGGAACAAAAAGCAGTAAAAGAAGTCAATGCCGGAATATATTGTATTGATTGGGCAAAAGTACAGCCTGCATTTTCCCAATTAACAAGCAATAACGCTCAGGGTGAATATTATCTTACTGATATTATTGAATGGGGTAAGAAAAACTGCCTAAATGTAAATGCTTATATTATGAAAAATAATGAAGAAATCTTCGGCATAAATTCCCGCCTTCATCTTGCAGAGGCAACAAAGATTATGCAGAAAAGAATTAATGAAAAACATATGATAAACGGAGTTACAATTGTAGATCCTGACACAACTTACATAAGTGCAGATACTGAAATCGGACAGGATACTGTTATATTTCCTGCAACATACATCGAAGGAAAAAACAAGATAGGAAAAAATTGTAAAATAGGTCCTTGTGCCCACCTTAGAGGCGGAGTTGAAATTGCAGATAATGTAAAAATAGGAAACTTTGTAGAAGTTAAGAAATCAAAAATTGCTTCAAACACCAATGCGGGACATCTTTCCTATATAGGGGACAGCGAAGTAGGCTCCAATGTAAATATCGGAGCAGGAACAATCACTGCAAACTACAATCCGCTGACAAAAGAAAAAAGTAAAACTGTATTAAAAGACAGCGTCAAAATAGGTTCAAACACTGTCTTAGTTGCTCCTGTAACCATTGAGGACGGAGCTAACATAGGAGCTTTAAGTGTTATTACCAAAAATGTTCCAGCATGGGCTCTGGCAATAACCCGTTCTCCAATGAAAGTTCTGGCAGACTGGGTTAGAAATCAGCTAAAATAGTCTTTCTAAATCTATTGGACGCTGATAATCAACATGTCCGATATATTTTTTCAAACTTCCGCGTTCGGTTTTGACATACATTGCAAAACTTCCATACGGGCGGAGAGAAGAACGGGATGATACAGTTAATTTATTCATATCAATGTATGCGATTTTTTCAAGTGGAAAATCTTGAGATTTATCATTAAGCTGCAGCGATCCTCCATTGCCAAGCGCAACAAACCTAATACCAGCCTTAGCAAGCTCTTCAGCAGTTATTTGTGAATAGTCACCATCACTTTCAAGTTCAAAAAGCGGTTCGAAAAGTCGTTTTTTAGTTACATCATAACCAAGAAAATCTTTGTAAGTATATTTTCCGTCCTGCCTTTCTCTCATAAGGTAATACTTTGTACTGCCAATCTTAATCCAAAAAGGATTACTGTCAGAAAAACGAAATAAGTCAGGTGTGAGCTGAAGAGGCATATTGGTATTATAATGAGTTTCTGCAAAAGATGGACTAATTCCACTAAATGCAAGCATTATTAGGATTAATAAACAGGTAAAACTTTTCATAATTCACCGCCTTCCGTTATTATTATAACGAAAAAACTTTTATAATGTTCAAAAGCCTCTGTTGAGGCTTTTGTTTTACCAAGGATAACTATCTTTTATCTGCCAACCGTCACGTATAAGTTTTGCAGCGCACATATAACCGGTTCCATTTTTAGAACAATTGTTATTTACGGTATCATCATCTTTCTCATATCCATATGGCATTATACCTTTTCCGGCTACTCTTTGCAGCAAAAAAGTATCTTTCCCGAATTGGTTTGGGGCTTTTGAAGCATTCAAATCAACAATTATACGGGTGTCTTCTCCGCCTCCAAATATAATATTGCCATCTTCGTCAACTTCTTCACCGCTAGCAGAGCCAAAACCGGATGCAGTTAATATACTTACTAGAGTTCCATCTGGAAGAATAGAGGTAACTCTTTCCTTATCCTTAACAACCATATAACTATCCTTCGTTCCGTTAGAACGGTACCAAGGAGAAACAGAGGTATAATTACAATCCTTATATCCTGAAGAACCGGAACAAGTTCTTAATATTTTCAAATAAGGTTTCCAATAGGTGTCAAAGTACACTTGACTGCCTTTGGAACTATCCCAATATAGAGATGACTCATTGTCGACTTCTGAAAGACGGAAGGCTTGATTTAATATCGTATACACCTTTTTTAACTGAGTAACTGTCTGCGTCTTCTTGTAGTTCCCTACCAATGAGGGCAATGTCATTGCGGCTACTACACCTATTATGCCAAGGGTTATTAATACCTCGGCTAACGTAAAACCTGGTTTAACGGTTCTTTGTCCGGCGGCACGAAATGGCTCGATGCCTGTACCAATACCGGTTATGGAGCTTAAATTACCTTGCCCCCCCCCCGGAAAGTCTTGCTATTACTGTGTTTTCCATAACTTAATCTCCTTTTTTTAGTTGTATCTTTTCTTCCTTCTTTTTTTGATTAAATATAAAACTTTTTTCGGGCACGCTCTCACTCCGTTCACGCTATCGCCTCAAAAATTTTTATATTTAATCAAAAGGTATTCCTGCTTTGCGTTATATGTATATTTTTTCTTATTTGTTTTTATCGCGTCCGCTTATGATAAGTGAGAACACAGCGGAAGCGTTTTTGAAAAAACATTTATAGCTTTTCTATCATGGTTTCCTCTGCTTTTTTATTATAAACTATTCCTTTGCGTTTCGCAATAATGTATTGCACTTTATTTTTTCTGTTGTATTATATAAGTAGTCGAAATGGAAATTAAATATCAAGTTTGGAATCTTGAGAAAAGGAAAGAGGTAAAACAATGAAACAAGGAATTCACCCTGATTATAAGAAAACCGTTATCAAATGTGTATGCGGTAACGAAATTGAAACAGGTTCTGTAGTTGATAACATTACAGTTGAAATTTGTAACAAATGCCACCCGTTCTATACAGGACAACAGAAAATTCTTGACTCTGAAGGTAGAGTTGAAAGATTTAACAAACGTTACGGCAATAAATAAACTTTTTACAAATAAAAAAATACCGCATATATTATGCGGTATTTTTTTATTAATATATCAGATATAATTCTTTGCGTTTCGCAATACTCTTTGTAAAAAAGATAAAAGATGCTATAATTATTACAGTAAAATTTACGGGGAGAAGAACATGGAAGGAAATAACAAGCCGGTAGTTAACTTAATATCAAAGCCTGAGAACATGCTAAAAACAGTTTACACAGCATGCAGAACGTGTTACAGTGCTGATTATCCTATTAATATCTACAAAAGCACCGATGATAAAGAAAAAATGCTTAAGCTCATTGAAAGGGTAATCTCTTCAGGTCACTATTCTACTATTGAACATATTCAGGTAAGTTTTGCAATTTCTAATGTATCCAGAGCCTGCACTCATCAGCTTGTTAGACACAGACACATGTCTTTTTCTCAGAAATCGCAGCGATATGTAAAAGAAAAAGGACAATTTGACTATATAATTCCGCCTACAATTGAACGTAATCCTGAGCTTAAAGAAAAATTTACAGCATTTATGAGTAAAATTTCTGAACAGTACCAGGAATTTGTTGACGCAGGAGTTCCGGCAGAAGATGCCCGCTTTGTTCTTCCTAATGCAGCAGCAAGCTCTCTTGTTACCAGCTTAAACCTTAGAGAGATGATACACCTTGCTAATCTCAGACTTTGCACCAGAGCACAGTATGAAATTAGAACACTTGTAAAAATGATGTGCGATGAATTAATAAAAGAAGAGCCTTGGCTCAAACCTTATCTTGTACCAAAATGTGAACGCCTCGGCTTTTGCGATGAAGATAAATCATGCGGAAGAATGCCGCAGCCTCAAAAATAAACTTTTTGACCATCACTCATTTCGTTTTACATAGTTAACAAACTTAAGCATTGAAAGCCAGAACAAATCTTTTGAAAGTCTTGGGTTTGAATTTTGATTTTTTGTAATCTCTTCAACAGAGCTGTTTAAATACATTTCTAAATTTGTATAAGCTGAGTCAGTTTTACTTTTAAACTGTCCGTCAACTCTTTTCTTTGGATCAAGCCCCTTTGACTTTTCCCAGTAGTCCGGAATACCATCCAAATCTGTGTCTTTTAAGCCTTTATACGCTCCATATTTATACCCTCCGCCCTGCTGCGGAGAATTAATTATTCCGTTGCTATAAACATATTTATTTGTAATTACACTGCTTACAATTCTTTTGTCTATATCATCGCGGCGTTTAGATGCACCTGCATATTTCAAAACATTTATATAAGCCCTCTCTGCGGTATGCAGAGTTACAGGGGCATGGAAAAATGAACGCCAGGACAATATAGGATTTTTACCGTCAGTTATATAGGACTTGCTTGGATAAACTCCCATCCAGTTATCATTTGTATTTAGAGGATTGTTATATACATAATTTCCGTCGACAAAAACAAACGGTCTTTTCGGCTCCGGTGTAAGCCGGAAATCATTCGGGAAAGTTCTGATAATTTGACCTTTAGAAGCAATATTAGTTGCCGGTCCGAATTTGTAATAGTTATTTACTACATTAAACGCACCTCTAACATAGCCTTCGGAGGAATTATCCTGCCAGTTTACAATAACATTATTTCTGAAATCAACTATTTGGACTGTAGATTTACTGCTAAGACTGAAATCAATAAATGCAGGATTTTTTCTGGCATTACTTACAAAAAGATTATGGTGGAAGCTTGCTGATAAACCGCCAAGCCTTGCACCGCCCCCGTTTATGCCGTATTTTGTTGAATTTAAAGCTTCACTGATAATACACCATTGCATTGTCATTATCGCATTACCGGTAAAATTAACATTCTGCCTTGTTGCCCAGCTTATTGAACAATGGTCAATCATAATACCTTTTCGGTTTTCTGCAGAAATTGCATAATTGTTTGAAACATCACCCAAACGAAAACGCATATACCTGATAATTACGTTATCTGCATCAATTACAACCGGATAATTCCTTATACAAATCCCTGTTCCCGGAGAAGATTGCCCTGCTATAGTTAAATCACCATGTTTAATAACCAATGGCGACTTAAGGGATATTAATCCGGAAACATCAAAAACAATAGTACGCACGCCTTTCTGGTTAACAGCAAAACGAAGGGAGCCCGGCTTATTTGTATCTGCAAGAGTTGTAACATGATATACAGCCCCGCCTCTTCCTCCGGTTATGTAAGCTCCAAAGCCTTCAGCTCCCGGAAATGCAAAGTTTGTTTTTGGCAGAAAATTTACCATAACTGTTAAAAATAAGCCCAAACTTAAGACCAACAGCCCAATCACAATCAGTATTACTAAATTCTTTTTAGAAATTCTCTTTCTGATAGATGCCTCGCTTACAGGTATAATATTTTATTTTACAATATTATAGCCATTCGGGCAACATTATAAAGAATTATTTTTAAGTTTATGTTTATATTATAATAGTAACAGGATATGTTATAAGGAATATAGATATATGAAAAATAAGTATTTAGCATTGACACTGGCTTCAGCATTGCTTTTTAATACGGCAGTTCTTCCTGTTTTTGCAGCTGAAACACCAACAGTCAGAGGAGAAATTCAGAGTATTGCAAAACCTCTTCCGCTTTCTGAAGAAGTAATACCTGCTCAAATCGAAAAGGAATTAAAAGAGGAAATAAAAAAAGTCTATGGGGAAGAAAGAGTTGAAGAAATATACTCACACATATTCCAAATAGCATTAAAAGCGAAAAAGCAGCGTCCTGAAGCTTTAAAAAGAGATGACTTGAACAGACCGTCTGATTGGTTTAAAGATGAAATAATCTATATGTTTTATGCAGACCAGTTCGGGGTATACACAACAGGCAAAGCTAATACCTTTAAAGATACGGTTGCAATGCTTGATTACCTCAAAACACTTGGAGTAACGACCTTATATATTCTCCCTTTTGCAGATTCACCAATGGCAGATGCAGGATTTGATGTTAAAGATCCCAGAAATGTAAGAAATGATCTTGGCGGCATGAAAGAATTTCAGGAATTTATAACAGCTGCAAGAAACAAAGGCTTCAAAATAAAAGCTGATCTGGTATTAAACCACTTCTCAGACCAGCATGAATGGTTTCAAAAAGCATTAAAAGGCGATACCGAAAAGCTTGATTATTTTGTAACCCGCGAAGAGATGCCTGAATTTACAAAATATCAGGATGAAAAACTCGGTACTGTAGTTGAATATAAAGAACCAACCGGCGAAATTTCCAAAAGAAGGTTAATTTTTCCGGAACAAACAGATTCTCACTATAGAAAAGTAACAATTAACAACAAGGATTATTATCTTTATCATACATTTTATCCGTTTCAGCTTGATATAAACTGGGAAAATCCGGAAGTTCTTTATTATAACCTTGAAACAATCGCTTACTGGGCAAATCTCGGAGTAGACATCTTTAGAATGGATGCCATACCTTATCTGATAAAGGATAAAGGAACAAATGCGGAAAACCAGCCTAAAACACATAGTATTATAACCATATTAAGCGACTTCCTGCAGGCAACAGCACCACGCTCGGTTATTCAGGCAGAAGCATGCCAGATGCCTAATAAAATTCTGCCATACTTTGGTAAAGAAAGAACTTACAAAGAGGAAATACTTGGTGAAGAAAAAGAGATTACCAGAACAAGTGAAGTTCAAATTGCATACCACTTTCCTTATATGCCTGCGATATGGGCATCTTTAATCACAGAAGATAACAAATATTTCTGGCAGGCGCACAGACAAACTCCTGATATACCTGACAGTGCATCCTGGGCTATATTTTTGAGGGTGCATGATGAGCTTACACTTGAAATGTGCAACAAAAAAATTCGCGAAATTATATACGAAAATCTTGAACCCAAAGGGGCGGAATTTAGAAAAGGCTTCGGCGTAAGCGGCAGAATGGCAAACTTTTTAGATAACAATCCGGACAGAATTGGTATGGCATTTTCCATACTTATGTCAATGCCTGGCGTTCCTATAATCTATTACGGGGACGAAATAGGTATCCAGAATAATTTTTATAACGCTAAAAAATTTGCAAGACTGCGTGAATTAAAACAGAGAAACAGTTCCAAAAATAAGGCAAAAATGCTTTCATATTTTGACAGCAGAGATATTAACAGAGGAGCTGTGAGCAAGCGGGCGCTTTATACTGCAACAAAGGATAACCGTATTTTCAAAAAGGTTCAAAAGCTTATCAGAGTTAGAAAGCAAAACCCTGTTTTGAGCCGCGGAGAATTTTCGCCGCTGAAAACAAAACACAAAGAAGTATTTTCATATACAAGAACACTTGGCGAAGAAAAAGTTCTTATTATAAATAACCTTTCAAACAAAAGAGTTTACTCTGAAATAGACCTTCCTGCAAGTACAATCTGGAAAGCTGATAAAGAGGTAATGCTTCAGGATCTGTTAACAAATAAAAAGATAAAGGTTCATGTTTCAATTACCAATAAAAAAGTGTCATTAAGACTGAAACCTTATGACACTCTCTGGTTAAAAATTGAAAGCAAACCTTCTACATAGGCTGCATTAAGACTTTTTCGGCATTAAAGAGTTTGTCTTTGACAAGCTCTTTATATAAAGTTATACCGGCAGCCAAACTGTAAACGTTATCAAATCCTCTCTGGATTAGTATTCTTGAAGCTACATAGCTCTGGAAGCCCGTATTACAGAAAAGAATAATCTTTTTATCGCGCGGAAGCTCTTTATAACGTTCGCGTAATTCAGGTGTAAATATATTAACTGCACCATTAATAGTTTCGCGCTCAAATTCTGCTTTTGAACGAATATCAATAAGCATTGCATTGTCAATATCTTCAATAAACGCAGGCTTCACAAACCCTTTTAATATGTTATCAGCGTGCATGCCGAGAATATTAACCGGATCTTTTGCTGAAGAATACGGCGGCGCATAACAGAGTTCCAAATCAATCAATTCCCATACCTTCAAACCATTCCTCATTGAAGCTGCCATAACATCAACACGTTTTTCAACGCCCTCATATCCGGCAGCCTGAATACCAAGAATATCCCCTTCTTTATTAAATAAAAGCTTGTACATAGTACGGGTTGCACCAGGATAATAGCTGGCATGTGAAAAACCGAAAGTAAAAGTTTTCAGGTAAGGAATATTTCTTTTAAGAAGAGTTTCCTCACTGCATCCGGCGGAAGCTATGGTTAAATCAAAAACCTTAACAACAGCAGAGCCTAACGACTTTTTATAAGTTGACTTATATCCAGCAATATTATCTGCTATAATTCTGCCCTGCCTGTTTGCAGGTCCGGCTAAAGGTACCAGAATTTCCTCACCGGTAACAAAGCCTTCAACCTCAACACTGTCACCGCCTGCATAGATATTTTCATCAGAAGTCTGCATAAATTTATTAACCTTTATACCTCCTGATTTACCTGTTTGTATTCCGCATGCAAGAGCAAGGGAGGTTTCAGGCTTAACTCCAATGGCAAGGACTGCAATATCATAAGGAATTCTTCTGCCTGAAGAAAGCCTGATTTCATTACTGCCAAACTCAGTCACAGCGTCTGAAAGGATAAGATTAATTCCATGTTTTCTCATTTCATTATGAGCAAAAGCAGCTGTTTCTTTATCAACAGGCGGAAGAATATGTGATGCAGCCTCCACAAGTGTAGTATTAACTCCGGAGAGTTCGGCAAAATTCTCAGCCATTTCTACGCCTATAAATCCGCCGCCAATTACAACAGCCTCTTTTGCATTAGACATTTTCAAATGCGCCTTAATCATATTTGCATCATTAAGAGTTCTTACCGTAAATATTTTAGGGTTGTCAATACCTTTAATATCAGGTTTAAAAGGATTTGCACCAGGCGCAAGCACAAGTTTGTCATAGGAAAGAATTTCATTATCATTCACAGTAACAGTCTTTTTTAATCTGTCAATGGAAGTTACTCTGGCACCAAGCCGTATATCAACATTAAGCAGATTTTTAAACTTGCCGACACTTGAAACATGCATTTTTTCTTCACTGTTAATTACATTTGAACAGTAATAAGGCAAACCGCAGTTTGCTATAGATATTTCCTCAGTCTGCTCAAGAATTAAAATTTCAGCAGTGTCATCCAATCTTCTAAGCCTTGCAGCAGCACTTGCACCGCATGCACCGCCTCCTATTATTAAAACTTTCATACATACTCTCCTGAATTATTCTCTGTTAATACATACTAGCATAAATTTAGTATAAATAATCAGTGACATTTTCAAATTTTTTATAGAAATCTTTAATATTTATTGTAGGTTTGCCGTCAACAGCACCTTCTTGCAAAATAGAGCTGGCACGCTTTATTTCTTCCGGATTATTGCTTAATCTTCTCAAAAGTTCAGAAAAATAAGAATCAACACTTATTATAGTATTGGTACCGTACATCTTTTGAGTATCCATAATAGAAATTAAGTCAGATGCAATATCTTTATTATCCTTGTTAACAGCCATCAATACATCTTTAATTATGCCCCAATCATCAAAAACAACAAATTTACCCATAATTTCACCTTCACATTTCTTTGTAAGCAAAGGTTCAACAAGGTCAAGATTAGTTTCGTTGACACTGGAAATCAAAGGCTTCAAATCCCTTACGTCTACTGTACAGCGTAAAGCGTATAATTTTTGTAATGCTTCATAGTTTTCATCTCCGGTGAGAGTTAAGAATTCATTAACCTCTTCAATCGAATGCCTGAATAAACCGGTTCCGTCATTTTTCTCAGCATTCAGAAATAACTCTGCACATTTTAGATTTTTTGTTTTCTGAAGCGTTTCTGCCACACTTTGTAAATCTTGAATAGTAAGCTCTGTATTTCCGCCTTTTCTTCTTGTAGAAAGAAGCATTGAATAAATATCTGAGTTCTCTTTATTAACCTGTTTCAGACAGTTAATCAGATTTTTAGAACTGTTAATAGGCGTAATATCAATTAGTTTTCCGGCGACTTTATCATTTTCAGGATTAATATTTTTTAAAATTTCAACCATATCTGAGGTTTCAAAAGTTTCTGCAATACCGTATTTTTTATCAGATTTTTTAGCCAGCTGCTCAAGATATTTAATGTTGTATTCATTTGTATTAGTCAATAATTCTGTTATATCTGAAAGCTCAAAACGCGGGCAGAAATAATCATCAGGACCAATATAGATAACCCGCTCATTTTTCATTTTTGAAAGTTGTTTAAGGATAACAAAATTTTCATCAGTAAGATTTTCATTAATTTTTACTATTTCTGCTTTATTATTAAAGACATTTCCTTTTGGATCAATCTTTTTAATGAAATTAAATAAAGCGTCATTTATTTCGCCTTTTTTTATACCACATGATAATCTTTGGAAAAATTTATCGTAAACCTTAACACCGCCATACGTTCCGCCTGCAACAGCAACAGAAATGACCCCAAGCATTGCAGCAACTTTAGCAAAAGCTGAAAGACCGTTTTTATCTTCTTTTTTAGTAGAAAGTTCCACAGAATCATTTGGAACAGGCTCTGTCTTTACAGGAGCTGAATTTTTAAGACCATCCTGCTTTGGCAGAGCCGTCTGCTTTATTTGTATTTTTGCAACGTCAGTAAAACCTTCCATAAATACCTTTCTACATTAAAATAAAATTAAAATAAGAAAAAAAATTGCTACAAAAATCTTTTGATATTAATAAAACTTAAAAATTAATTTTATAGAAAGCAATTTTTAAATTTTACAATATTTATTAAAAATATAGGGGAAATATGCCAAATAGTATAGAAAACTCACAGTTAAATAACACAACAGTAGCGACCCAGCCGGAAAAGAAAAGAAGAAGGGTTTCACGAAGGGCTGTTCTCAAGCCTGATAATGACATGGTTGATTCCTTTACTTCAGCTAAAAAGAAACGGGGACTGTTTGCAAAATTTTACGGGGCAATAAATAAAATAATTCCTTTAGGGCTTTCCGATAAAAAAGTAACCCAAAAGCTTATTGACTACCAGGAGGGCAAAGCTTCTAAACAGGAAGCAAAAGAATACATTGACCGTTATGAAAATGCGAATTTTAACAGTACAGAAATAACTATAGATACAATTTCCTCTGCTTGCGCAATAGGTGTAGGCTTTATGGGGAAAAAGGCTAAAACATTGATAAATGTATTTACCCCTAAATACAAAAAATATGCTATGGCATTAACTGCCGGCGCATCCATACTTACAGGCTTAGCAGTAAAATTAGGGCTAAAAGGAATTGACCATCTCGGAAAAGATAAAGATGCCCCAAAACAGCCTTCAAGAATAAAAGCTAACGTTATTTCAGGAACACTTGACGGTATCTCAGGATTTATTTCAACTCTCAATCCGATGCTGATTCCTGCTGGAATTGCTGTTAACGCATTTACAAGATACATTACAGACAAAAGCGATGATGAAACACTTCCTTCCATCTCAGATTTTGTACAAAAACAAAAAGACTCCGTAGGAATAGGTATTTTAGGACTGGCAGGAGTTTCACTTGCAGCAGCAAGAGGACATTTGAATGTTGCAAAGATAACAGAATCAATCAAATCCGCTGTACTTAATAAACAACACGTTATAAATTACAGACCTCCTGAAGGGCAGCTCACTGAATTTCAGCAGCTCGCACGTGACATAGGATATGACTTAAGCGTCATTATCAAAGGTGAAAAGTTTGATCCTACAGGAATTTCCAAACTTGATGAAGATTTTATGAAAATTTTGCTTGAAAAAGGGCAAAACGGCAATATTGAAGGAAAAATCAGAAAACTTGAGGCTGAAAATATATTCCTGCCTAAATATTTGCAAACAGTTGTTGATATACCGGAAGATAAGCAGAATAAACTTATCCACCAGATTGACCAGCTGGTAGAGAGCTACAACGCAAGAAAAAATAATTCATCATTAGGTAATGGAAGAGATTATAACTTTTCTTTTGAAACATGCGGTATTGACAGAGCAATGGAAAAACTTGAAGAAAGAGGAATGGACGTCAACGGCTTCAAGGATCTTCAACAAATTGTAAAACGCATTAAAAGCTCTTGCCCAACTTCAAGAACAATTGAAGAGGCCCAGCAAATATTAGACAGAGAATACGGTGCTCAATATAAGATTACAAAACTCCTCGGTGTGGGTTCTATTGCAGAATCATACCTTGCAAAAAGTGCTGATGACAAAGAAGTTGTTATAAAAATTGTAAAACAGCACTTCTTAGATACAGACAAAATAGCAGCAGACAAATCTAAAATTCTTGCCAAAGTTGAAGAACGAGCCAAACCAGATTACTCATGGTTCACCTCAAAACAAACTATTGCTACTCCTGAACGTAAAGAGTATGATATAAACCAGCTTGATAATATGTACAAAGTCTGGGGAAATGAAATTAACCTAAAAGAAGAAGCCCTGTCTGCCAGAGAAATAGGGCAGCAATCATCCACATTCCAGCCGGTAGGGGTAATTGATGCTAAAGAACATATATTCATCATGCAAAAGGCTCCGGGAGTTCAGCTTGATAGTGACAAATTTGCACAAAAATGGAAAGAAGCCGGTTTAACCGAAGATGACTTCAAAAATTTTGTTGAAAATTATGTAAAAGTATACTGTGAACAATTGTTCTCTCTTCCTAAAACCGGCAAAAAAGTAGTACAGTCAGATCCTCATGGCGGTAATATTCTTGTAGATGTAGACTTAATTAAAAACCTTAAAAACGGCAATACAAGTAAACCTATTACAATTATTGACTACGGCAACACAACAAAAACAGAGCAGAAGCAGGCTATTAAGAACCTGTTTAACCACATAGACTATCTTATAGGCAATACAGACGCTATCGCAGAAGCTATGCTTGAGGGTGCAAAACTTGGCAGCAATAATAAAAAGAAAGTTATTAAAGAAATGTCAAAAGCCCTCCAGCAAACAATCTATAACACAGATACCAGAATAGATGTTGATAACCCGGTAAAAATATTCTCAACAGTAAACAGTTTCTGTCTGGACTTTATGCAGAAGAAAAATATCATACCAAATGCGGCTCATATCAACCAGATGAAAGCAGAAGAAACTTATATAATATCAAACCTAGGATGTCTTAAAAATATAGCAGACAGCTGTAATTATGATCTTTCAAAAGCAGTGGACAGAAATACAGTTATAAAACAGCTTGTTAATGAAATGGCAAAAGCCACACAGGATTCATTAAAAATAAATCCTAAACTTACAATGCAGGAAATAGCAAAAAGATATAAGTTCTTTGTAAATAACTCAGAAGAGGCTTTAAGCTCTCTTGGAATTAACTTTAATATAATTTAAATGGCCCCGGCGCGATTCGAACGCGCGATCTTCGGTTTAGGAAACCGCTGCTCTATCCTGCTGAGCTACGAAGCCATTGTTTAAAAGGGAGAAGTAAATCTCCCATGGGTTTACGGGAAACCGGCTGTCAACCGGTTTTATTATAACACTGTGCCTGGCGGGAGTCAAACCCGCGACCTTCGCCTTCGGAGAGCGACACTCTATTCAGCTGAGCTACAGGCACCTGCTATACTTATTATACTACAAACAAAAAAGACGGCTGTAAACCAACCGTCTTTTTTAAATTCTTCTTATTTAAAATACTGACTGGCATCTACAGCCTGACGCTCCTGTTCAGTAGCTTCAAAGAACGGCATCTGTTTGATATTAAGCATTGCAGCTATCATAGAGCTTGGGAAAATTTCAACTGCATTATTCAAATCCAAAACAGCAGAATTATAAAACCTTCTTGCAGCAGCAATATGCTCCTCTTGTTCATTATATGTCTGCATTGCCTGAAGCATTGTCTGGTCGGATTTTAACTGAGGATAATTTTCTACAGCAACCATCAATTGCCCCATCTTACCGGCAATAGCACCGTCAAGCTGAATTTTTTGTTCTGCATTACTCAAATCAGCAGGAAGTTTTGCTGCCTGAGCTCTTAGTTTTGTAATATCTTCTAAAAGCCCTCTTTCATGCTCCATAAACTTATTAGCTATAAACAAAACATTAGGAATAAGGTCATAGCGTTTTTTCAATTGAACATCAATACTTGAAAAAGCTTCCTTAACTTTGTTTTTCTTTTGTATTAAAGAATAATAAATTCCGTAAATAATCACAAGCACAACAACTGCAATTATTATTAACGGCATGTTTCCACTTATGAACATTTTTTCCATAACACAACCTCTCTCTCTTTTTTATAAAGATAAGAATATCATATTTTTCCAGACTTGTCTACTTTCAGCTGTAAATCACAAAGTAGATGTGTCCCGGCAATGAAATTTTTATCACAGCCCTATCTGCCAGCAACTACAATAGTGAAATCAGTTTCACCACAGTAATAGTTAACAGGTTCATATACAAACTGGTAACCTGCGATTGACGGGGTTTTCTTTTTAAGCCAGTTGAAATAGTCATTTGTAACATTCTTTGAATGAGCAATAAACTGCGTATGAGTTTTACCTAAATGACCTGTGCAGGCAACATTTACGCCGGCAGCAGAGAGTTCATTTTTAATTAGTTCTGCCTTATCTTCATTTCCATTTGAATACATTACTCCGGCAGATAAAACAGTACCTTCTTCCGGATGGATTTTTTCTCTGTAAATCAAGCGATTAACAACTTCCTGCGTTTTTTCCGGATCCAAAATCCAATAGCTGATATAGCCTTTTTTATTAGGTGCTCCAGGAAGGGTAGCTATTTCAATCTTATCCATATCAATATGTTTTGTCATAGCTGCATATTGAGATAATTCATATAATGACATATTTGTTTTAACATATTTTTGAGTTACAGAAATAATTTCAGGAATTTTTGCGATAGTTTCAGGTTTTTGAAGCTCGTTCAACAACCCTCTCAAGAACCACTGCTGACGCTGGGTTCTTCCTATATCACCCAGGGCATCGTGTCTAAACCTTAAATAACCTACAGCCTGTTCAGGAGAAAGTCTGTGTTCGCCTTTTGTCAAATCAATATGTAGTTTTCCTGAATAATCGTGATAACGCATAGGTTTTTCAACATAAACATCAACACCGCCAAGAGCTTCAACAATAGCCTTTACTGCATTATCATGTACCATTATATAACGGTCAATTTTAACTCCTAGAGTATCTTCTATCGTTTTTATAGTCATACCGACACCGCCTATAGCGTGGGCGGCATTAATCTTTTGAATACCATTGTTATCAGGCAGATAAACTTTACTATCGCGCGGTATTGAGATAGCATTAACGGATTTTGAACGGGGATCAATGTTTACAAGAATAATCGTATCTGTTCTGGTTCCGGTCCACAAGTCTTCATCATTATTACTTGCATCAACTCCAAGAAGCAGAATATTCTGTCTTCTAGGTCCAAATGGAAGAACAAATTCAGCCTTATCTTTATAATCATTATTCTTAGCCATCTTAGCGAACATCTTAGCAACGGCAGAGTCTTCGCCGAACGTATCATTAACAAATTTTTGGTTGCCGGCAAGTATAAAGACAGCCGCAAATACACAAACCATAAACGCAAGGAAAATAAAGACACCGCGGAAAAATTTTGCCTGCTCTTCCTGATGTTTTTTCATCTGGTTTAAATATTCATTTTGTCTGGCATTTTCCTGGTTCTGCTCAGCTCTTGGTCTAATCCTTTTATTTATTTCGTTTGTCATAAATCTCAATACCCATCTAATTTTCAATTAACACAAAAATATTTTAGTATAAATCATTATAAAAAATATACAGTAAATTACCGATTTTATTATAATCACATAACATGTACAAGAAAAATTGACACAAGCGTGAAGTAAACAGCAAGCCCCACAACATCAATTGTAGTTGCAATCACCGGACCGGAAGCAACAGCGGGGTCAACATTGAGGGATTTAAGTGCAAACGGAGTAAACGTCCCTATAATAGTTGCCATGGTCATATTAATAGTCATCGCAACACCGACAATAACACCGAGTTCGGCATTATGCTGCCAGCCCCAGGTTGCAAGAGTAACAAGAATACCAAAGAACCCGCCGATAAGCATACCTATAAATGCTTCTCTAAGTATATGGTGAAATGCAGAACTCAATGTAACCTGACCGGTAGAAAGCCCGCGAACCATAAGAGTAATGCTCTGCGTGCCAATATTACCGCCAAGACCCGCAAGAAGCGGCATAAATATTGCAATAATAGGTAAAGCTGACAGCGTATGGTCAAAATGATTAGCAACATTAACCGCAACAAATTCTCCAAGAAGTGTAATAAACAGCCATGGAGTTCTTGCCCGTATAGCATTAAAAACATTACCCGAAAGAATTTCATCCTCATCAACCATCTCAGTTGAAATACCGGAAGATTGATAAATCTCTTCAGTTGTTTCTTCTTCAAACAAATCATGAACATCGTCCCACGTAATCATACCTTTAAGGCGGTTATACAAGTCCACGACAGGCAGAGCATTGTATTGATATTTCATAAATTCATCAATGATATAATCACTATAATCATCTACATGAAGTTTAACAATATCAGAAATCATTATATCTTCAACTTTTTGATTAATAGGAGAAGTCAAAAGTTTACGCAGAGAAACAACCCCGAGCAGATGATTTTGTTTATCTGTTACATAGACATAATAAAGTTCCATATTGTCCTGTTCAGCCTTAATTCTGATATGGTTTAAAACATCCTGAACACTCATATCGGAATTTACAGTAAGAACAACAGGATTCATAATCCCGCCCGCGGTATCTTCATTATATGTTAAAAGTTCTCTGACCTCTTCCGAGAACTTATGAGGAAGTTTATCAAGGTAAGTTTCGCTCTCATCCTCTTCCATATCACCAAGAACATCAGCGGCAGCATCATGAGGCAATCTTGTCAAGATTTTTGAAGCCATTTCTTCATCAATATCACTGAGAAGCTCTACCTGAGTCTGCGCCGGCAAATATTCCATCAAATCCGCAGCTTTATCAATATCTAAAAGCTTGAAGCACTGAAGCCTCTCATCAGGTTTCAGCTCCTGGAAAATATCAGCCAGATCCGCTACGTGATAACCATTTAGCTCTTCTTTAAGCTGTTCGGTTGTTTCATCTTCAATTATTTCGCGGATTCTTTCCACTATGTTCTCAATATTGATCATATAAATATTATATTACAAATAAAATTTTTAGAGTATAATTAGGGCAGTAAGAATAAATTTGGAGAGATTAATGATTAAAGATTATTTTTTAAACGAAATTGAAACAGCTCTTGAAAAAGCTGTAAATGATAATAAACTTGGCGAAATGAAAGAATATAAAAAAGGAACTCTTTCTACAGAACGTCCGAAAAATACTGATTTTGGCGACTTTGCAATAAACGTTTCTTCACTTGCAAGACATGCAAAAATTGCACCGCCGGTAATTGCTAACACAATAGTTTCATATATTGATAAAAAAGATAATGAATACTCTGTTATAGGTGGATTTATAAATTTTAAAACCGGTCAAGCTCTTTTAAAAGAAACCGTTGAAGAAATATTTAAAAAAGATAAAAATTACGGAAAGCCGGAAAATGTCAAAACTGAAAAGATTTTGCTTGAATATATTTCTGCAAACCCGACAGGACCATTCCATATAGGACATGGACGCTGGGCAGCAATGGGTTCTGTTCTTGCAAATCTTCTTAAATTTTACGGACATGAGGTTTATCAGGAATTTTATATTAACGATGCCGGTTCACAAATAAATAAACTTGGAAACTCGCTTGCAATAAGAATAAGACAGGAATTAGGCGAAGATGTAGATTTTCCTCAAGATGAGATTGAAAGAAAAAATTATTATCCTGGAGATTATTTAATTCCTGTGGCAAAAAAATATCTTGAAACACACAAAGGGCTTCCTGATGATGTTAAAGAATTAAGCGATTTCGCAAAAAAAGAAATGGAAGATTTGCAAAAAGCTCTTCTTGATAATTTCAGAGTGCATTTTGATAACTTCTATTCAGAACTTTCCCTGCATAAATCAGGAAAGGTTGATGAGTGTGTACAAAAGCTTAAGAATAGCGGAAAAATTTACCAGAAAGACGGTGCGGACTGGTTTAGATCATCAGATTACGGTGATGATCAGGACAGGGTAATTAAAAAAGCAGACGGCTCAAATACATACCTGACCGCTGACATAGCTTACCATATTGATAAATTGGAACGCGGATACGACAGGCTTATAAATATCTGGGGGGCGGACCACCATGGATATGTTGCGCGTGTTAGAGCCTCAATAGAAGCTCTCGGCTATGATCCCGATAAACTCGAAGTTCTTCTGGGGCAGCTTGTTAACCTTGTTATCAACGGCAATGAGGTTCGTATGGGTAAACGTAAAAATATGGTTACGCTTGAGGACCTTATAGATGAAGTAGGTGTTGATGCAACAAGATTCTGGATGTCTATGAGAAACATTGATACAACTCTGGATTTTGATATTGAACTTGCAAAAACAAACAGCGATGAAAATCCGGTATTTTACGTCCAATACGCTCATGCAAGAGCCTGCTCAATTTTACGCAATGCTGTTGAAGAAAAATTGAATACCGAAACAGGTGAAAAAACGCCGGCTCCAATGATGAAGTCAGAGCTTGATGCGCTTATCAATAATTACAGTGCAGAAACAATTCTGCCGGCAATAGATACAGCCAAAAAGCTTATTCTTAAACTTGAAGAATACAAATCAATGATTAAGACTTCAGCTGAAACAAGGCAGGTATATACAATTTGCCGTTATGTTCAGGAACTTGCAGCAGAATTTCACTCTTTCTACAATGCCAACAGGGTAATCTCTGATGATAAAGACATGATGAAAGCCCGATTATCACTGGTTATAGCGGTTAAGAAGGTATTAAACAACGCTCTTGATCTTCTTGCAGTGACAGCGCCTGAAAGAATGTAAAATAAATATAGTAAAATTAAATAAGCGTTTTAACAAAGTTTCTAACCGCGTTAAGACGCTTTTTATCATCCTTAAATGCAGAAATAATTGAAATTATATCCTCAAAAACCTCATCATTTGACCTTAACGAATCAAATTCAAACAAATCACTAAACTGGACCTGAAGCACCTCTACTATTCTGGATAAATTGTCTGCTGATGGGAAATATTTACCTGTTTCAACGGCACTTATACTTGTAACATCAACCCCGACAAGTTCAGCCAGCCTTTCCTGTGTTAAATTTCTATGCTTTCTGTATTTTTGAACATTCTGCCCAAAACACTTTTTTAAATTCATTGCAACCTCTTTTTAAATATTTTATTTGCTCTTAAAATATTTAACATTGAGCTAAACTCATATTACATGTTGATAATTTTGAGTTTTACACTTATAATATAGAAGTAAAACTCAAAATTTGGAGGTAAATATGTATATGAAACTCAAAATTAATCAAACAACAGGATTTACACTTGCAGAAGTATTAATTACTCTAAGTGTTATAGGAATTGTAGCTTCACTAACACTTCCCGGGCTTATACAGAACAATAGGAATAAAGAGCTCAAGACCGGACTAAATAGAGGATATAGTTTAATTAATCAGGCACTTGATATGTACTATGCAGAACATGGAGAACGCGCAAAAAACGGGGATAATATAAATAATACATTTAAGCCTTACCTGAAAATCATAAAAGACTGTGGTTATGCTTATGCTTCGGGAGAGGAGCTTGCAGACGGCTGCATACCAAATGATGATGATGCAAGAGAAAATGGAACTGTTTATAAAACCTATAATGGGAAAAATTTTATAAACCTTAATTACTTCGATGATGCACAGTTTATATTGAATGATGGGATGACGATATTAATAGAAAGTCCTGGAACAACGGTACTAAATAGATATATATCTGTTGATGTCAACGGATATAGAAAACGCCCAAACAGACTTGGGCAAGATTTATTTATGTTCCAGCTGGCAGATAATGGTAAACTTTTGCCAATGGGAAGCCCTAATACAGATTATTACAGTGCAGATGACAGTTATTGTTCATTGACTTCAACAAATAAAATGAATGGAGCCGGCTGTACTTATAAAGCTCTTACAGAAAAAATTATTTTAATAATTTACCAAAATAACAAAACCTCCTGCTTTATTTTAAGCAGGAGGCTCAGTTTTATTAAAAATTTAAATAACAGGAACATCAATAGGATCGACAAGAATTACATTTATAACATCGCCTGTATTAAGATTTACATCCTCACCTTTTCTAATCATATCAGCGATAGCATCATAAATAAAATAAGCTCCGCCGCCGATACCGCCGCCAATTGCAGCAAGAGGCATTGTTACATATTTTGCCGGACCGTCATTTACAATATCGTTTCCCCATTCAACGGAATTTTTTGTAATCTCAACAGTTCTTGCCCAGCTCTTCTTTACAGCATCGCTATATCCTCTGGTAGTTGTTATCCCGCCGTCAAAAGTCATATCGGTACGTCCTACAATTGATAAGGTTAATGGAAGCTGCCTGCCGTTTGGGGTAACAATATGATCAAAGTCTAAGTACAAAATTGCCCCTTTAGACATTCTTTTAGCCGGCACGATATTTCTAATATTGCCCCTGACCAGTGAACCTGAAGGAAGCACAACATCAGAATCTGCAGTCTGGTCAGTAACCAGAATTGCCGAAAAATCATCTCCGCTCTTTTTAAGTGTTGATAACGGGCTTAAGAGCTGAAGCTGAAACTTTGTTCCTGCCGGAATTCTCTTTGTTTTGGCGTTAGCATTAAACGGGGCTGCCATAACAGTCTGAACAGCTAGAAATAATGCTAATATAACCGAAAATAACTTTAACTTCATAATAAATCCTCCTTGGAATACATATATTCTAGCAATTTTCAAAAAAATTGCAAGTAGTAAGGTTAATAAGTTGCTAAATATAAAAAAAGTGTTATTATCAAAATATGTCAAAGATTGAAAAAATTCAGGAATTACAAGAAATTTTGCAGGAAGATAACGCTAATTATCAGGCAAGGCGTCAGCTTGCGGTGCTATTGCTGGACAGCGGATTTTCAGAAGAAGCACTGCAGCATTTTTTGTATCTGTCTAAAATCTTTGAAAATGACAGCGGAATTTTTTATAATCTTGGAATCGTATATGAAAAATTAAAAAATTTTGAAAAAGCCAAAGATGCCTACCTCAAGTCAATAGAATTATCCCCTGACGAAATGGATGCTTACTATAATTTAGGACTTGTGCTGACCGAATTAAAAGATTACGATGGCGGAATCGCTTGCTTTGAAAAGGTTCTTGAAAATGATCCCCAGGACTCAAATTCATACTTCAGCCTTGGAATATGCCAGTTAAAAAAAGGAGAACTGGTTGACGCCATGATGAATTTTCAAAATACAATTGATTTAAATGACGACGACATTTATGCACATTTTTATATGGGTAATATTTTAAAGGAAATGGGTGATTCAAACAGTGCCGCCGAACAATTTCAGAAAGTTATCGAACTGTCACCTGATTACAGCTGGGCATATTACAACTTGGCAGTAATTGATTTTGAAAACGGCAATTTTGATGATGCAGTCGATAAACTAGAAAAAACACTTGAACTAAATCCAAAAGATCAGGAAGCCTATATAAATTACGCCAAAATCCTTGCAAAACAGGGAATGTATGATGATGCGTCCGGAGTAATAGAGCGAGCAGTGGCTGCAGGCATAAATTCAGGAGATTTATATTACATAGAAGCCCAGATTGATAAAAGGTTAGGGAACCTTGAAGGTTTTGAAAACGGCTTGCGGCTTGCTCTTGAACATGAAGATACCCTATCCGTCCCGCCTTCAGTTATTCAAAAAGAACTTGACGGGTTAAACGCTATATAAATTTATTTTTCAGCATGGTAAAATAAAATCACTGAAAAACAAAAGAGGAATTAAAGATTATGAGAATGTCAAAATTATTTGTTCAAACTCTGAGAGAGTTCCCTGCTGATGCAGAAGTTGTTTCGCATAAAATGCTGGCAAGAGCAGGTTATATAAGAAAACTTACCTCAGGTGTTTACAATTACCTACCCCTTATGTGGAGAGTTCTGAAAAAGATTGAGAATATTGTTAGAGAAGAAATGGATGCGGCAGGCGCTCAGGAGCTTTTAATGCCTTTCGTACAGCCAAAAGAACTCTGGGAAGAATCCGGCAGATGGGAAGCTTACGGTAAAGAGCTTATGAGATTGAAAGACAGACACGACAGGGTTATGTGTCTTGGACCTACCCATGAAGAAATTATAACAGCAATTGCACGCGACGGTCTGAAATCTTATAAACAAATGCCTGTTAATCTTTACCAGATACAGTCAAAATTTAGAGATGAAGTTCGTCCTAGATATGGACTTCTGCGCGGCAGAGAATTTATTATGAAAGACGCCTACAGCTTTGACATTTCAGAAGAGGGGCTTGATATAGAGTACCAGAATATGGCGCGGGCTTATAAAAGAATTTTTGACCGCTGCGGACTTGAAACAAAAATGGTTCAGTCAGATTCCGGTGCTATAGGCGGAAGCGTTTCTCATGAATTTATGGTAATTACAGATACAGATGCCGGCGAAAATGACGTATTCTACTGTGAATGCGATTATTCCGCAAATTCAAACCATGCGGTTTCTAAACTTCCAGAAGCGGTTGTTGACGGTAAAGATTATTTCAGTGAAACAAAAGTTGTTGATACCCCAAATACACACTCAATAGAAGAACTGAGTGCATTTTTAAATATCCCTTCAACGCTTATTTTGAAATCACTTGTCTATATTGTTGACAAAAAGCCTGTTATGGCATTGATCAGAGCTGATAAAACCGTTGAGGAAACTAAATTAATGAATGCAGCCGGCGGAATTGATATAAGAATAGCATCTTCTGCCGAGATAGCTGAACTTATGACTGAAAAAGGGTTTGATGCTGTACCTGGCTTTATCGGTCCTAAGGGAATGAAAAATATTCAGATTATTGCTGATGAAACTGTTCGCGATATGAAGAATTTTGTAGTCGGCATCAATGTTACAGACAAACATCTTGTCGGAGCAAACCTTTCTGATTTAGATATAGATGAAATCCGCTACGAAGACATCAGACTTGTTGAAGCAGGTGATTTTTGCCCTGAATGCGGAAAACCGCTTAAGGTTACTAAAGGCATTGAGGTAGGTAACATCTTTAAACTGGGTACAAAATATTCAAAACCAATGAACGCGGTTTATCTTGATAAAAACGGCAAATCTCATCCATATATTATGGGCTGCTATGGTATAGGGATTTCAAGGACTGCAGCGGCAGCAGTTGAAGCCCATTATGATGAACATGGAATAAAGTGGCCTATATCAATAGCTCCGTATCATGCTGTAATTGTTCCCGTTAATATTCAGGATACATTGCAGATGGAAGTCGCAGAAAAGTTATACAAAGAACTTAAAGCAAACGGCGTGGAAGTAGTTTTGGATGACAGAGATGAACGTGCAGGCGTTAAGTTTAAGGATGCTGACCTAATAGGCTTCCCGTATAGAATTACAGTAGGAAAGACTATAAATGACGGTTTTGTCGAATACAAAGTACGGGAAACCGGCGATGTTGAAAAACTAAAACCTGAAGATGCTGCAAAACACATTATCCAGGTTGTAAAAAATATAAAATAAAGCGGGCTATAAAACCCGCTTTTTATTTAGGCAAATTTTTCCAGTAACTCAAATTCTGATTATCCGGATTTTTATCCGTCAATGCAAATTCAGAACAGCCAAATCCGTTATACTTAGTATTTCCTTTATTGATAGAACACTCATTGACAGCTGTTGGATTTCCATCATCATCAACATTACCTGCTGTATTCTTAGCCGGAACTATTTTATCAGTCTTATCAACATCAAAAGCAAATAAATCAAATCCTAATCTGTTGGGTCCTTTTGCTGAACCATTGGTATCAACATAAATTCTGGCATTACGCCACATAGAATTTCCAAAAAAGAATGTCATACCGTCATTAGTTGCAATTGCTCTTGTTCTCACAGCGTCATCAGAAAGATGTGCTTCACGTTTTCCTTCATAAGTTTTATATGAAGCTGGATAACCTTTATTTCCCGAACAGGAAAGAATACTATCACTATAGTTACAGATTTTACCCCCGTTAACATAAGTGATAAAAGCGGAGATATAGTCATTCTTCCGGTTTTTATTCTCGTTAGTATCACCTGTTCCATATATATCTTCTACAATAAATTGATCGTAAACAGAATTATAATCAGCCAGCATCCTCTGGTGTATATTCCATATTGTAGAATAAGCTTTTTTGAAACGGACTTCAAGCTCTTTAGCTTTGTGATTGGCGACTACAGATGGCAGTGTCATAGCTGCAACTATACCTATTATGCCAAGGGTTATCAATACCTCGGCTAAGGTAAAGCCTCGTTTAACGGTTCTTTGTCCGGCAGTGCTAAATGGCGCGAGGCCTGTACCAATACCGGTTAAGGAGCTTAAATTACTCTGCCCCCCCCCCGGAAAGTCTTGTCTTTACTGCGTTTTCCATAACTTAATCTCCTTTTTAGTTGTAATGTTGATTTTTGTTTTTTATTTAAGAAAAAATATTTATTTTCTCAAACACGCTCTCACTCCGTTCACGCTATCGTTTCGAAAACAAATATTTTTCCTTATTTTTCTATTTGTTTTTCTTTG
>ENA-ORMR01000481-ORMR01000481.1-human-gut-metagenome-genome-assembly--contig:-NODE-481-length-39460-cov-8.075929_pt1 | contig 39460 bp, 55 predicted proteins | sample MGYA00242107_ERZ509003 | MGnify/ENA primary metagenome ERZ509003 (study PRJEB26280, sample SAMEA2338699) | human gut metagenome | biome: human gut; feature: human-associated habitat; material: faeces...
GCGGAATGGCGCTCCGTTCCTCTGGAACGGATGCGCAGTTCTTGCGGAATATGCAATTTATCCATTTAATTTCTGGATTTCCTTTATATCCTTTTTCCCACACAAACCAGGCATAAGCCACCGCGCTGGACGGGTACTTTTCAAACTCCCCATTCATGGCACATATCAGTCTGGATGAACTGACATATACCGTCTTTGGCGGATGGTTCAAAAAGAACTGCTTTCTGCTCTTACCCTCCAAAAATTGCAGTTTCAAAAACATAGCAACCTTTCTGCCCGGTTTCACTCTCTCCAGTGCTTTCTCCACAAACAGCAATGCATACTTATATGGCGGATTTGTAATAATATCCCCATCAAAATCTGCTATCGGCTCATGCAAGAAATCCACCGGTTCCTCATTTCCGTAGCCACGATAAATCAGATCCGTACTGATGACCTGATATCCATGCTCTTCCATAACCTTTGCCATGTGACCTTCCCCACAGGCACACTCCCAAATGACAGGAGCAAAGGTTTCTTCTGCCAGAAGCAGCTCCGTTGCCTTCGGCTCCGTCGCATAATAATCATGGCTCTGTCTTTCCTTATCAGAATGATTGGACGCTCCCAGTGTGGTATAAATACTGTTCCTGTTCCCCGTCCAGTCTTTATTTACATTCAAAATTCACCACCCACTTTCTGTTTTGGGTACAAAAATGGCACCTGCCATTTTCTGACAGATGCCGTAAATAACTATATTTTCTTTTTTGATTGTCTCCGTAGAACTGAAAGTTTCTGTTCCATACAAATTGGAATTCGTATAATCAGTGCTGATTTATATAATCAAAAAATTCTTGTGTTTTTGACCAATATTTAATTCCCCAATTTTCAAAATTCCATTCTTCCATATAATTATTACATTCGTAGTCAATGTAATATATCAGTTCATCTTGTACAACAAAATTGGTTGGAAAGTAATCAATATTTAATCCAACAGAATATACCTTTTTTGCCATCTCTTTTATTTGACTTAAATATGACTCTTTCATCGCATCATCTTTAACTAGGTCATATATTGTTGGTCCATCAATATACTCTTTTAGTATTCTTTCATTTTGAATATCGATATCCAACATTTTAGGAAGTCTAATTCCTGTTTCTACTAATCGGTTGTAGTCGTTTCTTTCTGCTTCTATTTTATTTCCGAAGGAATAATATTCACAAGGTTCATGATGTATCTGTTTTAACACATATCGTTTACCATCTTTTTCTGCTAAATAAGAATATCCTCCCTTTCCTCGCCCTAGCAATTTAATAACAGTGTATTCTGTTTGATTAACAGTCATTGTATTCTGCATGATAATCTCCTCGCCCAAAATTCAAATTCTCTGTCGATTTCACTCTCTCTGTAAGCCTGAAATTTTCTGTTATCTGCTAAAGTATTTTGGATTGAATCCTTCGACCTGAATCGTTGTCATCAACATCATAACTGCTCGATTTCATTTGCAACCATAGATACCGATTTTTCATTAGTATCTATTTTTATCGTATTGAGTGTTTTATACATCAGGATTCTTGCTACGCTTCTCTCAATCACATCCTCAGAGCGAATACCTTTTTCCACATCTTTAGTCAATCGCTTTCGCAAATTGGCTTCATCAGCAATAAGTGAAACACATTTCACCTCACAGTTTTGTGTGTCCAATTTTTCCAGGATAGAATCTATGATGGACTGTTGATGCATTACCCAGCAGAAAATCACATTTTCATAAGCAGAGCAATGTAAAAAGTTATTTAGTAAGTAACAAATATTATCTGTTACCATTGCTTTGGTTTCATTGGTTACGTGGAAAGGATTTGCATCCCAACACCAATCCCCATCAAGAAATACGCTATTGGGTAAATCAGATTTTAGTTGCTGGCTAACAGCAGTTTTGCCGACTCCCATTGTTCCGCCGATTATATATAATTTTTTCATATCCACTCACCTACAACTTCAAATTCTCGTGAGCCTCAGCCCACAAGAATAATCATACTACAAAAAGGAATTTTTCTCAATTAGAAACGGTCAAAATCCTCCTGTGTGGCAAGTTGTGCATATTGGCAGTCATCATTTCTGCTCTCCGCATACATATCATTGATAAGGCCTATCGACAGCAATTCCAAATCTGCCATCGACAAGCCTAACTGCACACATCTTAACAGGAACAATGGTGTTGTCATTTCACGGTCTGTCTGACGAAGTTTTTTTTAGCCTCAACATCCGTCTGCACATTCAATCCCCAGAGTTCAATGAGCTGTGGAAGTACCTGATAAATAGAAAAGGTGTTGAACCCATCCAGCCACTCTTCCGGTGTATTCGGAATACTTGCATCTGCATGTTTTGCCATGACAAATGCGATATTCTCAAACATCTCCAAAGAAAACATGTCCAGATTGGAACTTTCCTCACTGTTATCGCCAATGGATTTTTCCAGTGCTTTCAGGTCCTTGTAAATATCTCTCTGGAACTTCATACGGTAAATTCTCGGAATGGCAGCAGATGCCTTAAAGGACACCTGCTTACCGTCAATTTCAATCTGTTTAATCATGCTCATTATGCCACGCCTCCTTCATCCTCTTCTGCCGTAACAGGCATGTACACAGCCTTATACCAGTCATTGTAAACGGTTGTATCTGTGGTATTTCCTGTCTTTGCCTTCACAAGACCACTGGAAAGCGGTGTTGCCTTAATGGTCAGCGTCTCTGTCTGTACCTCTCTGGTATCCTCATTAGTCTTACCTTCGATACCCGGTCTGGACGCCGCACAATTATAAAGCACGTGGCGAATGTGTCTCTGGTCGCCATCAAACTCAAAGAGTAATGCAAAGGACTCCAATTCCACCTGCGCATTCTCAATCAGAACACCGTTATCATCCAACTCTTCCTTCAGAATTTCTGTACGGAAATCTTCCGGAATGAGTGCAAGTTCCAAATCGCCCTCATATCCCATGTTGTTATTGATAACATAGTAGGCGATACCATCCGCATAAAAGTTTTCCGGTTCTCCATTCGCATCCAGAGAAATGGACACAGAACCCGGAATTGCTTTTGGATTTCCATAGGAAACCGTGCCATCCTCTGCAATGGTAAGTAATGCGTAATGTGCATTTTTCAGATTATATTTTACTTTGTTATTCTTCTCTGACATCTCTATACCTCCATCTCAAATGTGTAAAGGACTTCATAGAGCTTTTCGCTCTCAATCCAAGTTTCAGATTTGTTGTAAAAGATTCCGCGTTCATCCAACACATCCTCCAACTGCTGTTCCACCGCCAAATCCTTTAAATCGGTGTACAGTTCTATATGAACCTCATTTATCTTGTAATAAACTTTTCCATCCGCTGAGAAGTTATTGCTTCCCGGAAGCAGATAGCAGATAAATGGTGGCTCCGGTGATTCCCCCTCTGCAAAATGATGGTATGCAAAAGGAATCTGCGTCTCATTTAAAATCTGCAATAATTCTTCCATACATTAACCCCTCAATGCTCTTTCAATTTCTTCCTGTAACTGGCGGATACCTTGCTGTTCTGCCGGTGCAATGTGGGCTTTTCCTTCCACTCTGCCGCCATTCCTTTTAGCATGGCCATATTCCAGAAGATGTGCAAGCTGATACCGGTTCTTAGAGTGAACCACCATGGTCAGTGTCTGGGATGTTTCCCTGACTTTCTTCGCTGTCCAACTCTTTGCATATTTTCCGGTATCTTCCGGAGCATTTGCCTTTATTTCCTTACGGACTGTGGTACTTGCATGTTTCACAGCTTCTTTCATGTCATCCGTGGCAAGCTCGGCAAACTCTGTCAGCCCCTGCATGATCACATCCGCCATGTCATTGATATTTACTGTGGACGCCATTTTTACCGCCTCACTTTCTCACATCGGAATTTCAACGATTTCTTTTTGTAATTCATGTGGTCTACGGAAAGAATGTTGTAAATCTCCCCACGGAACAGGATACGGAAACCTGTGGACATGATGTCCACAAGTTGGCTGCAATACCTGACACTAAAAGTAATGCTTGCATCATCCACCGTCTGACCGGCTTCTGATTTCTCATTCCCGCCTTCCCCGCCAATGGTAGCAAAACAGGAATAATAATCTTCCCAGACGTTCTTACGGTTACCAATGGCATCTGACACCACAACACTCTTCTGAAACAGGATTTTTTCATTCAACAAAGCAATCTTCATCAGAATCCCTCCTGTCTGCACCCAAAGAGTAAGGAACGGAGGGACAGTGTCAGTGCATGGTGGTCTGCCTCTTCCCTGTGTTCATACAGATAAGTAACCGCATACATAACTGCAATCCTGGCACAAGGCTCTTCCTCAAAAGCATCCTCATCCGTTATTCTTGCCACATCCATGCATAATGTCTGGGCGGATTCCATGATATTACGGAGCAGAACATCATCATCCTCAAAGTCCACACGAAGATATTTTTTCATTTCATCCAACGTTACTACCACGTTTCCACCTCCAAAGAAATGAGGTGCCAGTTATCATACTGACACCCCAGAATCTTTTATCTCTTAGGCACCCATCTTAAGCACCTGAACTGCTTCAGCAAGCACCAACTTACCATCCACACGTTCTTTTGCAACAAAGCCGACCATACCGTTTCCGGCAAAGAGTTCCTTAAGTTCTGCAAAAGAACGAACCCCACGGTCACCAATGTTGTAGTAGCTGAAATCACCAAAAGCGATAACCGGTTTACCCGCTGCAATGGTAGGAACATATGCAGAAGTCATTACTTCATAGCCAAAGAGTCTGTCCGGCTCTCCAGCCTGTAAAGAAGGCTGCCATAAATACTGACCGTTTTCATCTTTCAGCTTGCGAAGTGTCGCAATAGTCGCATCATTCATAATGAATTTTGCTTTCTTACGGTAAGGACGCTTCAATGCATATACAAGATTGATGATTTCATCGGCTGTGATTTCTGTTGCACTTGCAGCAGTCACACCGATTTCTCCACCGCCCTGTTCCGCAAAGATACCAAGAGGCTTGCCTGTACCGTCACCATTGAGGAATGCATCCTCTTCTGCATTTGCCAATGCTTTGGAGAACTGACGAAGTAAGTAATTCTCTAAGCCAAAGGCATTATCATACAGTAACTCTTCCGTAACTTTTACGGCCACATGGAGCTTGTGTGCGTCAAGGTTAATCTGGTCGAATTTTGCATCACCAAAGGTTAATGCCTCACCCTCATCAATCCATGCGGCAGCCGGTTTAGAACCCGCAATGTTAATCTTGCGTTCCCCGCTGGTTGTAATGGTTGTACCCAGTCTACGGAAGATGTTTTCCTCTTCCAGACCTTCAATCAATCTGGAATCGTATTCTTCCGGTACAAGATAACCGCCATCGGTATCAATACCCTCAGAAAGTACATTCTGAATGTTGCGGAAGTTGGTACGGATTGCCTGAAGCATGGCATCCTTATATTCGTTGGACGCACGACCTGTCTTCTTATCCTTTGGATTAGCACCACCCATTGGTCTGTTTGTGATAGGCGTATTCACAGGCTTATTCAGCTCTGCTTCCATAGCTTCCATCTCTTCCATACGTGCAATCTCAGCAGAATAATTCTGCACTTTCTGCTCCATTTCCGCATAAGTGGCTGCATCCTCAGCGGATAACAGACCATCCTTATCACGTTTTGTTTCCACGAAAGCCTTTGCCGCTTCCCACGCTTTGTTTCTCTTTTCTCTCAGTTCTAAAATAGTCATAGTAGATTACCTCCAATTTTTTAATAAATTAAGCCGACTCATCAGCGAATCGGCTTTGACTTTGTTACTGTTTTCTATTTCATTTTTCTGCTGTATCTTGCATTTCTCGGCAATCTTATCCATTAAGGAATTGACCACCGCAGTCTTTGAATACAGCATAGATACCTGTGGAACTTCCATCTCATCCACAGCACCATTTCTCTGAATGATTTCATCTGCAAATCCAAGCTCAATGGCTTTGTTTGCGTCCATCCACGTTTCTGCATCCATGAGATATGCCAGTTTGATTCTGGACATTCCGGTTTTCAGCTCATAGGCATTGATAATGGAATCTTTCACACTGGAAAGCATATCAATTGCTCTCTGCATTTCCCCGGAATCCCCAAAGGCAATGGTCATCGGATTATGAATCATCATCATGGATACTGGAGACATCAGCACCCTATCACCAGCCATGGCAATGACCGAAGCTGCGGATGCCGCAATCCCGTCAATCTTGACTGTGACCTTGCCCTCATACTCACGAAGCATGTTATAAATCTGGGCGGCAGCCACACAATCTCCACCGGGAGAATTGATCCAGACCGTAATATTTCCATTCCCATCCATCAATTCTTCCTTGAACATCTGCGGTGTGACATCTTCATCAAACCAGCTATCCTCTGCGATGGTGCCGTTTAGGAACAGTGTTCTCTCTACCGTTTCCGTCTGTGTCTCCTGATTCAGAACCGTTTGGTTCTTCCACTTCCAAAACTTCTTCATTCGGTTCGCTCTCCTTTCCCGCAAATATTCCTGCGTCTTTTAATTTGGTCATATTCCCGTTGATAAGGTACAGATCGCCACCTTCCTCTTCCGGAATACGGTCAAGATTTTCAAGTTCCCTGATATCGTTGGCACTCATCCAACCATTCTGCCTTCCAATGGCATAACCATTCATGCGGCTCTGATAATCGCCGCGGAGCAGCCCATCCACATTGAACTTGACAAAGTATTGTGTCTTTTCATCCGCTGATAATAAGGAACGGACAATGGCCTGTTCCCACCTTGCAACCCAAGGGTCTAAAGTATATTTCACGAACTCTAAAGACTGCTGCTCTATATTAGAAAAGCTCGACTTCTCCAAATCCCCGACCATGTGTGGCGGAACTCGGAAAATACGAGCTATTTCATTTATCTGAAATTTTCTGGTTTCTAAAAACTGTGCCTGTTCCGGACTAATAGAAATCGGTGTGTACTTCATTCCCTCTTCCAAAACTGCAACCTTATTGGCATTGGAACTTCCACCAAAGGCAGATGTCCAACTCTCCCTTACCCTCTGTGGGTCCTTTACAGTTCCCGGATGTTCCAGAATGCCGCCTGGTGTTGCACCATTAGCAAAGAACTTTGCACCATACTCTTCACAGGCAATTGCCATACCAATCGCATTCTTTGCCATTGCAATCGGAGAATACCCAACCAATCCGTCAAATCCAAGACCGGGAATGTGAAGCACATCCGAAGGTTTCAGATTGACCATGCTCCCTTTCATGGTCGGTGCATCATCCTTACTGGTGTTGTACAGATAATAAAGCTGTCCCTTATCATCCCTGTCCACCGTCATTCGATTTGGCATCAACGGATACAATGCAATGATTTCTCCCTTGCCATTGCGGATAATCTGGGCATAGGCATTCCCCCACAGGAGCAAATGCGTCATCAATGTTTCCCTGAATACAAAGGAAGTCATTTCCGGATTCGGCTCATCATGGAGCAAAAAATAAAGCGGGTGTTTCACCGCCTTCTCCTTACCGCCATCTGAATTGTATTTGTACACATGAAGCGGAAGACTCGCCACCGCCTCGGATAAGATACGCACACAGGAATACACCGCTGTCATCTGCATGGCAGAACGCTCATTGACATTCTTTCCACTGGAACTGCCACCGATGAAAAATCGATATGCACTGCCAGATGTAGCATTCTGGGGCTTATCTCTTGACTTAAAAATTCCTGATAAAATTCCCATGTTCCTCACTCTCCTTCTAAAAAACTGCATGAAAAAAGCACCTACCATTTTTCTGATAGATGCTCTCTATACTACTTTCCCACAAAATCTGCATATGCTTTCAGGGCATTTATACATGTTCTGTTTGATTTCTTTCCAATATCTTCATGTATTCCACCCTCATCATATTTAGGAATAATCTGCAAAATGTTATTTCCCAGTTCTTCCCATGTCATTTTCTCCAAGTCGCATACAAGGTTAATACGATTACAATAGCTGTAAACTGTACTTTTTCTTCCGCACGGTGCGTATTCCTTAAATCCTCGACTTACTAAATAATCATAAAATTTTTGTTCCATAACTGACCTCCGTTTTTAAGATGAGATCAGTATATCACATAAATACGTGGATGTATTTAGCAGTGAAAAATTGCCGAAAGCTGCATACAATACACAGTCAATGATTATGTTTGACCACGCATCGTCAAGTACAGCTGCAATCAGATAAATAAAATGCCACGCTCATCATAAACTGATGCTGTGACATCATTTCCACAACGGATTGCCCTGTCCAGTCCCATGATAGTTGCAATGGCGCCGTCAATTTTCTCTGTGGATTTCTCTTTATCTGCTTTAATATTTCCCGCCGGATCGTTACGAATATAAATGTTATCCATCATCCAACGAAGAACTGGATGACCACCATGGGCAAGTTTCTGTTCCAATGTCAGTTTCATAAGTTCCTTTGTCGGTGGACTCATATCTTTAAATCCCTGACCAAACGGAACAACCGTGAATCCCATTCCTTCAAGGTTCTGTACCATCTGTACTGCGCCCCAACGGTCAAAGGCAATTTCACGAATGTTAAAACGCTCGCCCAGGCTCTCTATAAATTTTTCAATAAATCCATAATGAACAACATTTCCCTCTGTGGTCATTAGATATCCTTGTTTCTCCCAGACATCATAGGGAACATGGTCTCTTCTGACTCGCAGTTCCAATGTATCTTCCGGAATCCAGAAATAAGGCAAGATTGCAAACTTATCATCCTCATCCCTCGGCGGAAACACCAATACAAAAGCCGTGATGTCAGTGGTTGAGGATAAGTCCAGACCACCGTAACATACACGGCCTTCCAAATCGTCTTCATTTACATGGAATGCACACGCATCCCATTTTTCCATTGGCATCCATCGGACTGCCTGTTTTACCCATTGGTTTAATCGTAACTGCCTGAAAGCATTTTCCTCTCCCGGATTCTGTTTTGCAGAATCACAAGCAGCTTGAACCTTATCAATACTAACTGTAATCCCCAAAGATGGATTGGCTTTCTTCCACACTTTCGGGTCTGTCCAATCATCATTCTCATCTGCACCATAAATCACAGGATAAAATGTTGGGTCTATCTTTCGCCCCTCGATAATATCCTTTGCTTTCTGGTGTGTTTCATAACAGATACTGTTTGTGTCTGTACCTGCTGTTGTGATCAGAAAATACAATGGTTGTGTTCTGGCATCTCCGGAACCTTTGGTCATAACATCAAATAATTTCCTGTTTGGCTGTGTATGCAATTCATCAAATACAACCCCGTGGATATTAAAACCATGCTTAGAATAGGCTTCAGCCGACAACACCTGATAAAAGCTGTTTGTCGGCTGATACACAATTCTCTTCTGGGATGCCAGAATCTTCACTCTTTTATTCAGCGCTGGACACATTCGTACCATGTCAGCGGCAACTTCAAATACAATGGATGCCTGCTGCCTATCTGCGGCACATCCATAAACCTCTGCTCTCTCTTCCCCATCTCCACAGGTAAGCAGAAGTGCGACTGCTGCCGCCAGTTCTGATTTCCCCATCTTCTTAGGAATCTCAATATAGGCTGTGTTAAACTGTCTGTATCCGTTTGGCTTAATCGTTCCAAACACATCCCTGATAATCTGCTCCTGCCAATCAATCAGTTCAAATGGCTTGCCCGCCCATGTCCCTTTTGTATGACACAGACATTCAATAAAGGAAACTGCATAATCCGCCAGTTCCTGACTGTACACAGAATCCTCAGCCATGAACTTTGTTGGCTTATATTTTTTCAGTTTCCTCACGTTATTCCTCCATTTCTACCATGTGGTCTGCATATTCGCTCCAGTATTCTGCTGTCTGGTAAACTTCTAAACACCCTTTGGGAACATGAATTTTACATGTTTCCGAAATCTTATCAAACACATTCACATTACCAAGTACCGGTGGTGTTTCAGGCAGAATGATTTTGTCAAGATTAGTTGACACATTTTCCTCAAGGATTTTGTACCCTATGCTACTTCTTTCAGGGAATCATAGTATTGCTGTCGTTTGACCATAGGAGGAAGCCCTCCATTAGCGGAGCAGATTCTTCGGTTATTCCAGTAGCTGATGAAATATCTCCAGATGATCGTCCTGAGTTCACCCGTGGTCATTTTTTCCGTATCATAACGGTCATACAGCAGTTCTGATTTCATCCTTGCCCACATACTTTCACAGCGGGCATTATCGTGGCATCTGCCGCCTGCGCTGTTCATACTTTGCTGTATGCCGTACTTCCGGACCGCATTACGGTAAAGCTGGCTGGTGTACTGGCTCCCCCTGTCACTGTGGATAATGGCTCCACGGATGCTGGGGTATGCATTAGCAGTATTTTCCAGTGTCTGCACACATAACGGTGCCTTCATGTTGGTATCCATCGCCAGGCCGATCACGCTGGAATCAAAACAGTCAAAAACAGCAGAAACATACAATTTTCCATCACTGGCTTTAATCTCTGTTATATCTGTGACACATTTGGTTAGTGGCTCTTCTGCATGGAAATCACGCTTTAAGAGATTGTCTGATTTTCTGGCTTCCCTGTCCGCTTTTGTGATTCCGTTCGGCTTGCGTTTGGGATGATGGCTGATTCCGATCTCTTCCATGATGCGATAAACAGTGCGTTCGCTGGGAATATCCACATTTTCCGGCTGCTTCAATGTCAATGCCTGATACATGCGGATACGGCCATAAGTGTCATTACATTCATCTTCCGTGAGAATCTCCTTCATGGCATCCGCCAGTGGCTGATATTTCCATGGGCGGTCTTTGTTTGCAAGATACTGGTAAAATCCCTGTCTGCTGACATGAAGGATCCTGCAGAAAAAGGCGATATCCCCTTTTAATTCGCCGTCTTTCGTTTTTAATGCAATAAACTTCATTCTTTCGTTTTTGCTGACTTCAGACGGCTCGCGGCGAAAAAAGCACTGGCTTCCTCCAGAAAGTCGTTTTCTTTCTTCAAACGGCGGTTTTCTTTCTCCAGTTCCTTTACCTGCTGGCGAAGCTTTAGGAGTTCCTCGTTAAGCGTCATAGCGCTTTGTGGGGTCTGTGAGCCAGCTCCAAGGTCAAGATTGCCAAGACGGTTAGCCCGTACCCAGCTATACATGGTGTTCTTGGGGATTCCCAGTTCTTTGGCAGCCTTAGCTTGTCCGATTTCTTTGGCAAGCTTCACTGCCTGTACTTTGTATTCGTGGTCATATTGTCTGTTTTCTGCCATTTTGTTCACTCCTTATTCTCTTGATTATATCTCAAATCCTTGAAAATAGGGTGTCAACTTTTTTTATACCACATCAGAATGTAATAATGTTCCATACCATAACAGTTACCAAAAGCAGATGTCATAATCTCAGTCACGTCCTTTGGAATAGTTATTTCCCGTAATGAATAACAACAATAAAAAGTGTTCGCATTAATCTTTGTAACTTTTTCCGGTATATTCACCGATTTCAACGCATAACAATAATAAAAACATGTTGCACTAATCTCTTTTACACTCTCTGGAATATTGATATTGAGCAGCGATTCACAATGTGAGAACATTGAACCCCCTAAATTGGTAAGATTTTCTGGAAATATTACCTCACTCAAACTATCACAACTGCTAAACATATCTGAACCTAATCTTGTTATGTTCCCCAGAATTTTTACTTTCCGGAGCGCAGTACAATCTGCAAAAATATCTGTATAGGACAATGTCATATCTGCTGCAATCACTAATTCTTTCAAACTACAACATTCTGCAAAAGATGTTCCCCCAAGAGAAATTTTACTTTCTGAAAAAAATATCTTTTCTAACTGAGCACTTCCCCTGACTGCATAAGAAGTTAATGACGTAACTGCTTTTGGTAAAGTAATGCATTTTATCCTTTTCGTCCCTTGAAACGCATTTCCAAAGGCTTTTATTTCTTTCGGTACTGTTACAGACTCTAATGAAGCACAGTTAAAGCATCTTGTATAAAATTCTGTGATTCCTTTTCCAATCTCAATCTTACGAATTGCATTTCCATACACACGGTTTCCATAAAAATTGTCTGTAGTTTTATGGAGTATCTTTGTACTGTATGAATCACCAACCAGTGTGTACTCAGCACCATCCACCGGAATCAGACAAATAACATAGTTTCCCGGTTTAGCATACTGATGTTCAATACTCACCATCTCGTCGCCAAAAATATCTGATGATGACAGGTCTGTTTCATCTCCCCAATCAATCAGAACGCTATTGGCAGCACTTTGTGTAAAGCCTATCTTCGGATTTAATTCGCCTTCCAATGTTACATAAATCCTCGTATTACCATCATCCGTAATATAGTTAGATCCTATCTCTACCTCTCCATTTACTGTTTTTATCTTTTCCAAAGACCAGTTCCACTCCTGCCCTATAAGACCTCTATATTCCGGCAATGGTGGAAGTTCCGTCATTACTGAAAATTCGTTGGCTGTATAGCTGTATATCAAATTCCCGTATGGATCATAAAAACGGATAGGTTTATTCGGATCTGCACCCTCCCCACTGTATGTGGAAATTTCCAGAATAGCCTCCGGCATTTCCCTTGGTCTATAAGAATCACTACTACCACTTTTTTCACGAATGGCATCTGCAATCTGTGTCAACGTTTCTTTTTTCACTAATACATTTCCCATCAGTATGCCACCTCATTTCCATCTACAAGACCATCTATCGTCTTCTGCAACTGCTCCGCCTGACTTGCTGATGCAAGCCCCAGTTCCTTTGCTGTTTTATTCCCAGATAGTGCCACCCCATTTATCTGTGGCTTATCATTTAAACTCTCATAATTAGCAATCGCCGGAACATTGCTTAATGTTCCTCTTACTTTTTCCATCTCTACGCCACCTCCACTGTCAGATTCAATTTCTTGTTTGCAATAAAGGTACAGCGATATCCATTTTCTTTATTCAGGGATAATTCCCAGATATATTTTCCAATCTCCAGTGCCTTTGTATGCTCTTCCTTAAAAGCAATGGTCTGTGATTCCATGTCTGCCTCTATGGTAAATGCCGGCTCAGAATCATACTTGTTTGCTTTTGCTGCAAATACAACTCTGTCGCCTTTTTCATACTGATAAACAGAACCATCCAGCAGAAAGATTTCAAATCCAAAGGTTGGTGTATCGCCTTTGGTCATTTCGATTTTGTAATTCTCATCAATATTCCATGACATCTGCACCACCCCTTAGTCCTTTAACCACTGCTCATACACAGCGGATGCAATCTGCGCCATCATGACCGGCGGAACGCTCATCCCACACACATACTGGACTGATTCTTTCCCAAAATCATAGTCCTGTGGAAATGTCTGTGTTGCAATGTAATCTGCATCGGAAAATTTTTCTCCATCTACATATCTCACATGCATTCCTCCGGATGTATTGGTCGGTGCAATCACATGATCTTCCACAATCCTGTCATTGAACATAGACCTTTTTCCACGCACGCGCTCGGATATATCGGAAAAGCATTTATCTCCCGGCTTTCTCTTCTTAATCAGACTTGCCATCATACATTCCTTAAGTGGAATGCCATGAGCACTTCTGACCTCACCAAAATGAATCGGCTTCTCTCTGAAATCTAGTACCAGTTTCGGAAGATTCAGGTCATTTCGCCTTGCAATGAAGAACACCCTTTTTCTTCTCTGTGGCACTCCCATTGTCTGGGCATCCAAAAGAAAAATCTGCACGGAATATCCGGCAGACTTAAATGCTTTGATGATTTCATTGACATATCCCTTTGCGTTACCGGCCACCAGACCTTTCACATTCTCCGCAATGATAATCTTCGGTTTCAATATTTCTGCTGTATGGATGAAATGCAAAAACAGATCATCCAATCGCTGTTTCTTCTGACCTTCACGGAATGTCTTTTCCGTACCCCAGCCTTTCTCCCTCGCTCCTGCATCGGAGAACACACTGCATGGTGGCGAACCATCCAGAATATCCAGATTTTTTAATTCATCCGGATAAGTTCCCAGACGGTTGAAATCTCGGATATCCATGAGATAGGTATGTTTCGGATGATGGTTCTGTTTATAAATTGCTTCCATATCCTCATCAATCTCACAGTTCCCAACTACTGTGTAACCGGCAAGTTTGTATCCCATTGTAGAACCACCACCACAAGAGAAACAGCTAAATACCTTTTTGCCATTCTGCTCCACACTTTTTAGGTCAGACAATCTCCATTTCCACGGGAAGCGGTGTTTAGTTGTATTTGAATCCGCATCTCGGACATTCGTGTTCAAATTCTTCATCCCCAAACTCCTCTTCATCGTATTCTTTATTTTCCACCTGTTTCTCCACCTGCGGACGTTCCTCATGGACTGCAAATAAATCTGTGATTTCATAATCCTCAAAACCAGTCAGGGCAACATCAAAATCCTCTCCCTGTAAATCTGCAATCTCAATCTTTAACAGTTCTTCATCCCATCCGGCATTCTGGCTGATTTTGTTATCTGCCAGGATGTATGCACGCTTCTGTGCCTCTGTCAGATACTCTTCCTGAATGCATGGAATCTTTTCAAGCCCCAGTTTCTGAGCGGCATAATATCTTCCATGTCCACACAGGATGGTGTTATCCTTTGAAATGATGACCGGCGATAAGAACCCAAACTCTTTAATACTTGCCGCTATCTGGGCAATCTGTACTTCGGAATGCGTTCTGGCATTTCTTGCATAAGGAATCAGCTTATCGACTTCCATCAAAAAATATTTTGTTTCTCCCATTTTTTCAAACCTCCTACGATCCGTTCCTTGTCCTGAGCAATCTTTCCATCACATCATCCTGTGGTGTTGCTCCCTGCCATTCCACGGAACAGTTTTCTTTTACAATCTGGTAAATCTGATACCAGACCTGATTGACCTGCTTCATGTACTGCTGTGACATGGCAACATATGGAGAAGCAATGGCATTTCCCGTTGTCGGATGCTTTGCAAGAAATCCGTATTCCGAAATACATTCCTCACACTGAATCCAACGGGATACCGACATGGCATACTGCTCCACCAACTGCGTGCTGACCAGTCTGTCACATCCCCTTGCCTTCAGCCATTTCCATGTTTCCTCAAACACTTCCGCTGCACACAGGTCTTTTCCACTTTTCTGTTTAGTTTTCAGATAATCTTTTACCGGAGGCACATCGACACCTTCCATTGTCGGAGTCTCCGGCAGTTCAATGATTGTGGCACTGATACCCTCATTGATTTTGTCTGTCAGTGCTTTGGGCTTTCTGCCCGCACCGGCTCTGGCACCGCCTCTTCGCGTACCATCTTTGGCCATGTCCCTCACCTTCTCTCGTTTGATTTCTTTGATTACCTTTGAAATCGTTTGATATACCCTGTTTGAAATCCCGTTTTTGTGCGTGATACCCCCGCGTCGTTCCCCTATAGGACAGGTTCTGAGGATTTTCCCTCCCCCTACCCCATCAATAGGAATATTCACGGCTGGTATTGAATCTGTCTCCACGCTCTGCATGAATCCTTGAGTGACACGACTTGCACAGTGCAATCAGATTATCTCTTTCATGTGTACCACCTTCACTCAATGGTTTCTTATGATGAACTTCCTCAGTCTCAACCAAAATCCCATTGGCATAACATATTTCACAGAAAGGATGCAACGAAACATATTTGTCACGAATCCTCTTCCATGCTCTGCCATATCTTCTTTTGCTGTCCTTATTGCGTCCATACTTCTCATAGTTCTGGTTGGCAAGTTTCTCATGTTCCTCACAGAATCTGCCATCCGTCAAATTAGGACAGCCGGGATGCGAACAGGGACGCTTTGGTTTTCTCGGCATATGTTCCACCTCTTTTTCTCCATGAAAAAAGCCACTGCAAATTTCTCTGCAATGGCTCTCTGTCATTTTGTTTCTTTCGTCAGTATAACAATATCATAAATAAGAACTCTCATTCTATCACATTAACTCTCATCTTCCAGAAATTTTGCAATTTCTTTTACTGCTGCATCATGGATGCGGAATGTGTGTTGGATACTGAAATCCAAATCTACAGCAATCTGCTCCCACGGACGAAAACACAAATATCTCTGTTCCAATATAAGCTGTTGGTCCCTGTTACCCAGACGTTTAATAAGTCTGGTAATATCCGTCTTGATCTCCACCAGTCTGTGAATGTCGGAATAAATCTCATTCTCCAAATCCACCATCTTCACAATGGCATCTTCCATTTTGTGAATGTTCCTATTTGGACTTCCTGGCATATCAGACATCAGAGTCGTTGCCTTGGTCGCCAGCTCATGCAAAGAAGCTACCTGTTCCAATTTACTGTTGATGCTTCTATCAATATTTAATGCCTGACCTAAATATTCTTTTGCGTTCATAAGTACCTCCGACTGAAAATTTATTTCCCTCGGATTGACTCTGATTGTCTTGTTTTGCCCCTAATACTTCCTTACGAAGCCTTCCCATCAGATACTCTCCATCCACGGAAGTCAGAACCTGATACCAATCGGAACGAAAAAATCGTTCACATTCCTTAATGTCATGCTCTGCTGATGCACTTCCCGGATTTCGTTTCTTTTTTCTAAGATTCGCCATATAATCCTTTGATGCCTGTACGATGATCGCATTAGCAAGTTTCTCATACGGATCTTCTGCAAGGTTCTTAGTCCCCATGGTCCATCACCTCTGCTTTCACAGCTTCAATGAGTGCTGACTGGGTAAGGTCTTTTTCTGACAATGCCCTCATCATCTGCTCATCCACAGTTTGTGCTGTTAAAATATGCTGTACCACAACCGTTCCCGATGTCTGCCCCTGTCTCCATAATCTTGCTACCGTCTGCTGATACAGTTCCAGACTCCATGTAAGGCCAAACCAGATAAGTGTGTTCCCACCACTTTGTAAATTCAGTCCATGCCCAGCAGAAGCCGGATGGATAAGTCCAACCTGTAATTCCCCCGCATTCCATTTACGGATGCTTTCATCCGAATCCAATTTCTGATAAACCACACCAAGCTCACGAAGTCTTTCGGTAATCCTTGTCAGATCATGCTGGAACCAATAGGCTACCAGAACCGGCTTCCCATTTGCCGCTTCAATCAAATCTTCCAATGCATCCAGTTTCCTGTCATGAATAAATTCCGTACCGCCATCATCGGTATAAATAGCACCATTAGCCATCTGGGATAACTTGCCAGAAAGAGAAGCCGCATTTGCAGCAGTTACTTCTCCACCAGGAAGCTGTAATACAAGTTCCTGCTTCATCCTTACATATTTCAACTTTTCCTTTTTATTCATGTGAACCATGTAACTGCTGTTAATAAGCTCCGGCATTTGCAAATGGTCTGCTGACTTCATGGAGATGGTGATATCCGATATTTTTTCATAAATCTGCTGCTCGGCTCCGGGCAGTAACTTATAGCTGTAAACAATAGGACCATTGCACTTGTCCGGCTTAAAATAATTTGCCCTATACTGACCAATGAACCTTCCCAGACGTTCTCCCTTATCCAGTAGCTTGTATTCTGCAAATAGATCCATCAATCCATTGCTGGATGGTGTGCCGGTAAGACCTACCACTCTGTTTACCCTAGGTCTGACTTTCATAAATGCCTTGAATCGTTTTGACTGATGGTTCTTAAAAGAAGAAAGCTCATCCACAACCACCATGTCGTAATCAAAAGGCAGTCCACTCTTTTCTATGAGCCACTGCACATTCTCCCTGTTGATAAGGTAAATGTCTGCAGGTGTTTTTAATGCTTTCAGCCTTTCTGCTTCTGTTCCTACTGCCACACTGTAAATCAAATCCGACAAATGCTCCCATTTCTCCACTTCATCCGGCCAGCTTAATTTTGCAACTCGGATGGGTGCAATCACAAGCACCTTATGCACATCAAAACTATCAAACATCAGGTTATTGATGGCAGTAAGTGTAATGCTGGTCTTACCTAAACCGCATTCCAATAAAACTGCCGCTATGGAATGTTCCTCAATATATTCCGTCGCAAACTTCTGATAATCATGTGGATTGTATTGCATCCAGTATCCCTCCAATCTCTTCCGGCTCATCCAGTACGAATACTAAAAATCCAAGCCTTTGTAACATGCCATGTCTTGCTTTCTGTAACGGTCTTGGTTTTTCCCCAGGTGCCTTCACTTCCACAAAACCTATCTTTCCTTTTGGTATAAGTACAATCCGGTCAGGCACCCCATCAAATCCCGGAGATACCCACTTCGGACAGATGCCGCCTCTCGCCTTTACCGCCTGTACCAGTTTCTTCTCTACTTCTTTCTCTCTCATGTCCTGCACCTTGGAACAACAAAACACAAAATTCCTTTACGCGCGTAATACATATGTGTACACGTGCGATTTGTATTAAAAATATTATTTTTTTGTGATATATAGAAATTACTGTTCATCTGTTCCATTTCCGTCCTTTTTTCCTTTATTTTTAAGCCATTTTTCCATGAACAGCTTTTAGAACAGGGAACAGGCTTGTCTGCCTGTTCCCCTAACCTGTTCATAAGTATCATTCTTTTCTGGCATATATCCTCTGTCTCCCGTAAATTGGCTGCATCACCAGCTTACCGATTCTTTCCCATCCACCGATACGAAGCATAATCCCCGAAATCGCATAGCTGTCCGCAGGCTTCATGTCCTCTTTAGGCTTGCCGAAGCATTCACACCAGATTTCCATATTGGAAACTTCCATACGTTTCTTTACTCCCACCGCACGGGTCGGATCATCGAAGTCACGCACATATTCCTTACGCTTGTAAATATCCATGGAATCCCAGCTTTCCGGAAGGAGCATTTCCAGATACTCTAACACCAGACCTTCACGGTCATCTTGTTCCATTGCCGCCCTCTGTTCTTCTTTGGCATAGACCTCCAGTTCCGGTGGAAGATATAAAGACTCTCCATCTTTTACCAACTGCATGACCTCTGCCCAAATCTGAAGCACGGTTTCTTTGTCAATCTCCCAGGGCTTTTTTGCACTTTTCCCACTACACTTCACATTCCAATAACGTCTGTTACCGGTAATATCACGGAGATATCCGGATTCACTGTTGGTAGTTCCAAAGAACACGCACTGTCTTGGATGCGGTGTTACCCTTCTGCCGAAGCTGGCTCTGTACTTATCATCCTGTCTGGAAATAAATGCTTTTACTTTATCAAGGTCTGCCTTTCTCATTCCGGCCAGTTCCCCGATTTCCATAATCCAATAACCCTGCAGTTTTTCCGCCGCCGTCTTATCATTCATATCCGAAATGTTCAAACTGTCGGAATACCACTCTCCTCCCAGCTTGTGAATCAGGGTACTCTTTCCGATCCCCTGGCCGCCGTTTAATACAATCATGTTATCAAACTTCGCTCCCGGATTATGCACACGCACATAAGCAGCACACAGAAGTTTTCTGGTAATTGCTCTGACATAAGGAGAATCATCTGCTCCCAGATAATCCACCAGTAAGGTTTCCACCCTTTTCACACCATCCCACTTCGGCAAAGACTGGAAGAACTCCCTGATTGGATGATAGGTACGGTCATCCACAACCTTCGCAACCGCAATACTGTAATTTCTCTGGGAGAAAGAACCATACTTTTCATCCACATAACAGATAAGCTGGGCATCATCCGCATCTCTCCAGAATTTTGACGGATGGTTCCATGGGATTGGTTCCTTGATTTCCATACCATCTGCAAGCTGATTAAACACGATATTTTTCATAAACTCATCGTTTTCCATGATTAGCACCAGATTATGAAGGGTATTCTCCAACTCCCCTGTTTTTTTCTGGTAGGTAAGCTGTTTCTTCCATGCGTCCGGGTCTTCCTCATCAAAATCAACTACCGCTTTCTGCTGTCTCTCTTCAAAAAGTGTCAGCTTTACCTGCTCATCATTTCTTGCAAATTCTGCCATTGCATCAAAAGATTTCTTTTCATCCTCGTCTGGGAACAGATGCAAACGCACCACATCAAAGGCATTTAGGAGCATCCCGCAAGCAGGATCTGTGGCATGGAAACTATAAGAGAATTTTTCATCATGGATAGTTACACCAGCACTACTGTCTGCCGGGATATAATCATATCTGCCTTCCATGGCAGAAGGTTCATATACATCTTTCAGAAATTTATCAATGGCATCCCTGATACCATAGGTTCTACAAAATGCTCCTACAATCCCTGCTTTCTCCAACGGGTCTGCCTGTGTCTTGGCATCCTTTTTGATTGCAGAAGATTGTCTGGAAGATGTAGGATGTGTGGAAATATCTCGCCAGTCATCGTACATAGCAAGGTAATCATCCGGATTTAAAATATCCCCTTCCAATTCCTTAAACACAAACTCCCCATTCATGGAAACGGATGGCCAGTACATCAGTCTCTGCGGCTGATAGGTGGTATCATCAAACATATCGATGCCGATTTCTTTTGCCACCATTCGACCTATCGCCGGGTATTCTTCTTCGCTGACTTCCCTGCTCATTGGAATGATTAGACGAAGTCTCGGTTCATCCGGCGTGTGCTTGTGGGTGGAATAAATACACATCTGGTATCCAAACAGCATTTCCAATTCATCCACAATGCCCGCTGTTCCATAATCCATATCCAATGTCAGCATAGAACGACAAAGCACGGCTCCTGATTTTCTTCTGCCCTCTTTTAAGTGGCCACCGACAAAACCGCCCACATCCTTGATGTCATCCTGCTGCTTTTTGCCCATCTTTTTATACTCTTCCACGGTTTCCGTTGTGACCGCAGGACTACTTACTTTTTTACAGAAATCCTCCCAGGAAATATCCCTGTTCTTCCATTTCTTCTCCATGCGGCTGTTGCCATATGCTATCTTCATGACTCCACCTCCCTGCAGTCTGCTGAAAAATAACGAACTTTCTTTCCCATACTTGTGGCTTTCTTGATTTCATAAGCCATCCCCTCTGAAACACGCTCTCCGAATACCCATACCTGCTCACATTTACTAAGGAAAATGATTCCCATGCGAAGTGCCAGTTCCCTTTCCGTCCCTTCATCCATGTACTGTGGCATGAGAAGATGCGGCGCAAACGGGATTGCCATACTCTCTACTGCAAATCTGGAATACTTCCTGGCATTCTCTGCATTCATTTCCACATCTCCAGCATATGGGGAACAGATATACACCAAAGGTCTATAAGCAGATGCAGCCCTTACGGCTGCACGCTGCTCCTTCTCCATATTTGTCAAGGCCTCATATACCACCGGATCATGGTATCCCTCACTGTTAAATCTGCTGACTGACATATCACACCTCCTGTTCCATAAGCGGTAAGATACCGTCTGCTTTTAACAAGTCATAAATGAAGAGTCTGCCTCTCTGTGTCCAGTAAGTATGCACCTTTGTATGGGTACTGCCATCACTTCCCGGATAGCTGTGTGTCTTGGTGCTGGTGTATCCTTTTTCTGCATATTTCTGATACAGAAGCCAGATTTTACCGCCCTGCTTGTACTGGATACCCTTCTGCTGCAAATACTGGTTCAGCTTTGTGGCACTCCATCCGTAATCCTTTGCGATAACAGAAATCGCCACCAAATCCTTGCAGTTTAACACCACATCGTAATAAGACACTTTCGGCTGCATCTCAATCATCTGCTGGTTCTGCACTGCCACCACTGCTTGTAAATTCGCATTTCTTTCACGCTCTGCTTTCAGTTCCAGCAATGCATTGATCAAGATATCCGGATTGGCAAGGACTTCATCCATTGCATACAGTCCATGTCTTCTGATAGCCGGCAGAACCTCTGATGTTACCCATCTTTTAAATTTCTTCGCATTTGGCATCTTGCTGGAAAGAATCAGACTGTACAGACCAGATTCATTGATAAGCCATCCACCACGCTGTCCCAAACTCGATAACGATTCGTTATTGAGTTTATCTTCCTCGTCCACATGGTCTGCAATCGCCTTACTGGCATTGGCATATCCAAGAATCCCCGTAACATCCTTTGCAACAAAATATGGCTCACCTTCTACTGTGATTGTGCGGACAAAGCCAAATTCCGCATTCTTAAAAATCTGTAATTCACTCATCGAATTACCCTCCTTGAACTATGATGAGGATGTTTTCCTCTCAAGTCACAGGCAAAAGAAAAAGAGCAGATTTTAACCTGCTCAGAAAAAAAATCATCTTTGATAAATTTCTTTATTAAATCGGTAAATTTGATATAATATCCTCATACATACAACCTTTCAAATATAATTAGAATTGGAGTAAGCAAATGGATTATTCATACTATATGTTACATGAACTTCAACGTCTCGAAAATCTTTCAGACGAATATTGCGAAGAATTAAGATTGTTAAGCAAAAGAATAAGAAAAGACTTTTGGACTAAAAATAATGAGGCCTCGCTATCAAAATTACTAAACATCATAAACAATACCTATGAGACCATCTTTGGATACATCGATTATTTCGATTTATCTTGTATCATAGAATACATAAAATTATTGGCAAAATATTGTTTTATGATATGCCCTCATCTAAATGCTGACTATTATAACCAGCTAATTGATGATATCCAAATGGAAAATGCCCGAGTAATAATAGAGAAACAATGGCAAGATGTTGCTTCTGCCGAAGATGGTTTAAAAAGTTTTAAGGAGATTTTTGATGATATTTTTACCAAGTGTCTTAATAACAATAAAGATAAGTTTTTTCATAAATTGAACGATACTGATGTTCTATGCCGAGTAGTGAATGACAAATATGCTATTAATAGAGAGAGGTTCATACCATGGGACAATACAGACACTTTAAATCGTTGGAATCCACCAGGAAAAACTTACCTATATCTTTCCTTTACCGAAAACGATGAAATGTATGATTCTAAATTGAAGTTGAGCGAATATATCTGTCTCGAAGAATACAGAGCCAAAAAAGGTAACAAATTTTACTTTTGTAATTTCAGACCCATAAATGAGGGTGTTATTTTTGACCTATCATATAATGATGTTCCTTTAAGAAGAATCAAAAATATTTTACTTGATTATCAAGATAGCTTAGCTTCAAAAATGATTCAAGAACTAATGGCCAATCCAAATGCCATTAAAAAATATCAAAACAAAAATAAATTGAAAAAAGACATTAAAAAAATGCAGATAAAGCATGAAGTAGATAAGGATATTATTGAAGAAAGTATTGCTAAACAGTATCTTAAAATGATTTGTAATTGTATCTATAAAAAGGTAGATGAAACTGACGATGCAAAAAAAGAATTAGCTTATAAATCCTTTTGGGCTTTAGCACAATATTTAGAAGAACAAGGGGTAACTGGAATTATCTACCCATGTACTCGAACAAACAAAGTTCATGGGAAAAACCTGGTATTATTCAACAAATATGATGCTGAACCAATAGAAAGTTCTATCAGAGCCTTTGATTATTAACGATATCTATTTTTAGGCTGCCCAAGCACAGGGGCAGCCATTTTCATATCAGTCTTTCTTATAAAATTCCGTCTCATATCCATCCGCACGCATGACCAGTCCCTTTGCCCAGGATGGCGTTCTCCCCATCTGCTCACAGATGGCATTCAGTGAAACATCCTTACTGCACTCAATGATAAGTTCGTCATGTACATGACCGCAGATAAAGCAGTGTGAAAGGGTCTGCATGGCGAAACTTAAAATATCTCTGGAGATTGCCTGTACGATATTCTCCACGAATTTGGGACCATAACTCTCAATCCTCTCCCACTTCTTAGTTGCTCCGACACCTTCATAGGTTACAGATTCCCCACCAAACTTATTCTCTCCCATCCTCGGTTTCACATAGGATAATTGTCTTCCGGATGGCAGTTTGATAAACAACATCCCACTCTGGTAATAGAATCGGATTCCTTTTACCTCTTCCTGCGTCCTGTTCTTAACCACGTTTTTCACAGCACGGTCTACATCCCACCAGAATCTCACGATGTTCGGATTGGACTGTCTCCACATATCCACAAGCGGCTGCAGTTCCGCTTCTGCAATCCCCATTTCCAATGCTCCCATGGATTTTAATGCGCCGACAGAACCGCCATACCCAAGAGCCAGTTCCGCAATCTTACCCTTTTGTCTCAAATGCGCATTTTCCCCATATTTCTCTACTGGAACACCGAACATGGCAGATGCAGACGCACAATAAATATCTCCGTTATTCACAAAGACCTCTGTTCTCCACTTCTCCCCAGCAAGCCATGACAACACCCTCGCTTCAATAGCCGAAAAGTCAGACACAACAAATTTATATCCATCCTTTGCCACAAAGGCTGTTCGTATCAGTTCAGAAAGAACTTCCGGTACAGAATCATACAGCATGGATAACGCTTCATAATCTCCATTTCTGACCAGACCTCTTGCCTCTTCCAAGTCTTCCATATGGTTCTGTGGAAGGTTCTGTAACTGGATGATACGCCCAGCCCATCTGCCGGAACGGTTGGCACCATAAAACTGAAACATTCCCCTTGCTCTGCCATCCGCACATACTGCATTCTGCATTGCCTGATATTTCTTCACAGATGACTTTGCCAACTGTTGCCGGAGCTGAAGCACTTCTTTCAGTTCTCCATCCACTTCCCCGATCAGTTTTGCCACCTCTTTTTTTCCAAGAGAATCCATTTCTATCCCCTGCCCGGAAAGCCACTGTTTCATCTGTGCCACACTATTTGGATTATCCAGTGCGGTCATCTGACACATAGTTTCAGACAGCTCGTTCTTGGAAATCTCATCCAGTGCAATGGCTTCTTCTACCATCTTTCTGTCAATGGCAATTCCTCTGTCACAGATTTCCTGGTCAAGCCAGAACTCTTTCCAGACAAAATCTGGAACTGGAAACTTTGCCAATTTCTGCTGTATTGACTGCTCCACTTCCACATCCCTCTGGTTGTATGCCTTGAACAGATTCCATTTCTCCATGTCATGTTCCGGCAAATTTCTGGTTCTGCCGCCATTGCTTTTCGTCGCCTTGCATGGCACACAAAAATAACGGATTAACTCCTTACCCTCTTTCAGCTTCTGTTCTTCCAGTCCCAATACCGCACCGGCACCCGCAAGTGACAGCGGAAGCCCCATATATGCCGACCAAATCATGGAGCACTTCCAGCCATGCGGATCAAGATAATCTCCCACCGTATCCTCTGGGATACTATAAGAAGTAAAATCTTCCGGTTGCTTTCGTCTGAGCCATTCCGACAGACAGATTCGTTCAAAGTTGCTGTTGAATGCCCACTTTGTAACAGTTTCATCTGTAAGTGCCGCCAGAACATCCTCAGATATCTCTTCTCCTGCTGCCAAATCTACAACCTTTACTGCACCGCCATCTACCGAATATCCAAATAATAGGATGTCAAAATCAGGTGCCTGCACATATTTATAGACTCCGCATTTGCTAAGGTCATTGCTTGAAAAAGTTTCTATGTCAATGCTAATTGTATGCATAAATTCCTCCCATCTGAAAATGGGCATCAGCCATAACAGCCAATGCCCGCTTTCACTTTCTTAAATCCTATTCTCTGTTTTTCTTTTTGCTGAGTTTCTTGATACCTTTATGCACCCACATGATAAAGTGTGTAATCATACTCCCGATTGCCCAGATATCCAGTACGATAATTGCCCAAAAGGTTGTCAGAATCACCATTGTCTTTGCTGCTTCTAAAAATTCTGCTGATAACATATATTTTCCTCGCCTTCTAAAAATCATGGGCGGCAGCATTCCACCGCCCAGTTACACGTTGCCTTATGCTAAGAAATCTTCATCATCCTCTGTTGCAAAATCATCCTCAGCTCTGCTCTTACCACCAAGTGGTTCACCATCTCTAATCTTCTGGAGATTGTTAAGCCCACATGCGATACCCTTATTTCCATTGCTGTTAAAAGCATAGAAATTGATGGATGCACGGCCATATACACCACTGTACACTTCGGAACGGTCAAGAATCGGATTGCGGTCTGCATCCACGATGCCAGGTGCTGTTGCACTGTTGGCATTGATGAAATATGCATCTGTATAAGCCTCATCATCCGGTCTTTCTGCATCACCGTCACGAAGTGGTGTTTTAAGTACAGACAATGCAGGTACAGATTTGCCATTGCCTTTTAACTTGCCCTGTCCTTCTTCGTAAGCTGCCTGAATCGCCGCCTGAATCTTTTCAATGGTCTTAGTATCAGACTTCGGAATGATAAGGGATACAGAGAACTTTGGTGCTCCGCCATTGATGGATTTTGCTTCCCACGCATTTACGTAGCTCCATCTTGTGTTTACGCCTGTGATTACCTTTGTTGGATTATTAAATTTTGCCATTGTGAATTTCCTCCTTAATTTTCACTAAAATCTTCATATGCTGTATTCATTGCCGGTCTTTTGTCCGACTCCGGCACCAATGCCGGTTTACCCTGTGGTTTAACAATGTAACTGCCCACCACCTCTTCAAATTTTCTCTTTCCCATTAGGGATGTCATGGCTGTAATACCCAGAACCTTTTTCTCATACGGATCATATCCGGCTTCTGCCACAACTGCTGCCACCGCTGCTTCATCTGAGTATTTTCTGTTTGCCCTGCCTTCCACAACTTTGAAACCATCGTAATGGACACCGCTTAATGCCTGCTGCAATGCATGTTCCTTGATATCGGAAGCCCAGGATACCAGGCTGTCAATCTTTCCAAGGATAACCGAAATCTCTGTATCATCCAGAACCGGCGGCATCTCAAAATCATATCTGGCAAGTTCCAGATTGTATTCTGCTCTCTTCCTGCAGGTCGCTTTGACCTTACAAAACTGGCAGTGTTCCCCAGCTTTAAATTCGCCATCACCTGCATAAGCAAGTTTCGCTGTTGGTGCAAGGACTTCGTCCGCCCATCGGAGCAGTTCTGTCTTGCTGATGGTATAGGTGCTGATATTCTCCCTTCTCGGTTGGAAAATGGTCATCTGTATCTCGTCAATGTCATAAATGCCATCGAACAGTTCCAATGCTCCCAGTGCGTAGCACATCATCTGCGGATTACGTTCTGCCGAAACTAAAATCCCAAGTCCGTGCTTATAATCGCAAATGTGAAGAATGCCATCTGCAACAATCACACAGTCTCCAGTACCAAATCCGTTTTCCACCCATCGGGAAAAATCCAGTCTCTGTTCTATCAGAACCTGCGGATCTGGACAATGCTTCTTCGCTTCCTCTATCTGTTCCAACACATAGGAACAATAGCTTTCTGCACAGTCCTGCATCTCCGTATCGTAATAGTCCAGATTTTCTGTCGGGTCTTTTACATCTTTTCCAAGAGCCTTTTCCACCAGATACGCACACAATTCATGACAATCTGTACCCTGTTTTGCATAAGGACTTGCCCTGTCCTCATGTCCTGCGCACAACTTAGCGGACGGCGGACATTCCAGCCATCTGTGACTGGAAGATGCTGATAAAAAAGCATGTTTACTCATTACCAAGCACCTCCACATCCGCCACAAGTGCTGCATATTCTGATGGTGCAATTTCGGAAAGTTTCTCTGCACCATGTTTTATCAGAATCTGCTTAATTTCTGCCGTAAATCCGGCTCTGGACTTATCTGCCAGAATCTTTCTTACTTCGGTAAGTGATAATGTTTTTTCCTTTGCAGGCTCCTGTTTCTTCTCATTCTTTGGAGCAGGTTTGTCCGAATCCTTTTCTAATTCAGCCAGAATCTCCGCCACCGTCTTTGCAATGAAACTTACCTGCTCTGAAATGATAATAAGGCTTTCACTGCATTTTCCGATTTTTTCAATCACTGTTGCCACATCATTTACTTTTGACATACTGCCATTCCTCCTTCTTTTACTTCACGGATGTCTACAGATTCCACGGTCTGCCCCGGTGCCAGAAGATAAACTTGAGTAAAATCCCCAAACAGGAACTTCACCAGTCTTTCCGGTATCGTTCTTGTGGCACCACGGAGAACCGTTGCCTTCTTTCCTTTGGAATCCGTAACATTGATGGTTACTTTGTGTTTTAATGCCATACTGATTACCTCGCTTTCCGTAAGTGCTTCTCCCTTACATGTCACAGGCAAAGGAAACCGATGGCTTTTTAACCTCTGGAAGAAAAATATTTAAAATTTTTTTCTGATGTGGTCTTTTGCCTTCTCAAAATGCTTCGTCACATTTGGAACACTGGTCTGCATCATCTTGGCAATTTCCGTAAAGGAATATCCTTGCAACACATGAAGTGTGTACACCTGCTTCTGCTTGTCCGTCATGGTTTCCACCACGTCACGCAGTCTCTGCACATCTGCTGGAACATCCTCATCCATGCTGTAGCTGTTATCCTTAACTACAGAACTCTTGTCCTGAGCGTCATCATCGGAAGATAAATAATCCAATGAGAGATTCCAATTCTTCATGTACTTTTCTCCCGGATGTTCTTCTTCCCACTCACGCTTTTCTGCTTTCTGAGCATCCGACATCGGTGGCTTAGAATTTTTGCAGTTCATGTAAACTTCATGGTCATCTAAAGAATGCAGTGTTTTAATCCACGCTTCTGTCACACCATCTTCTCCCGGTTTCAGTTCTACAAATTCTCTGGTGTAACCGCCCTTTTCATCTTCCCTGCATACCTCATAACGGTAAGTTTCTCTCTGGTCCTGTCTTGTCTTTCTGATTTTCATGTTTTGCCTCTCTTTCTGGCCGAGAGACAGTGAAGACAGGACTTGTCCGAAACCTTTGACCGAAGTACCCCATAAAAAAATGCACAGCTAAACAAGGGTACTTACATCCGCATTTTGCTGTTGCTTTTATTGCAACTGTCGAAAATGCGATATGTCGTATCCTGCCTCACTGCGCATCATGTGGCCGATATGAATTTTTATTGTTGTGATGTCTTCTGGACACCCATCAAAACCGGCATCCGAAAATGCAAGCTCTGATCAATGACCAGATATTTCTTTCTACTACAAGCCGGATTTTTCAATCCCCCTCATCTTCCTAAGTACTCTTGATGAAGATTTTCCGGTCTGCTTATACCTTTTTTCTCCTTCTAAGAAGAAAATTGCACTGATTTTGTAAACCAGACACAAAGAAAAAGGCCTGACAAAATACAGGTGCATTAACACCTATACTTCGTCAGGCCTTGCTCACTACTTACTGTGTGGCGATTCGCTCAGTACGAATTTTCTTCTTATGAAAGCTGACTGCTACAACACTTCTACAAATAGGACACTTGATTTTGATAATGCCCTCTGTATCCGGGTCTGCATCGAACAACCGCTTATTTCTGCAACATGGACAAGTTACATGTATTTCTTCCTTCATGATTCCACCCTCCAATCACATACCGTAATCATATGGAGAGCGAAATCTGCGATTTTCTTCCGCTTTGACTGGAATTTTTTCTTCTGCCCTTTCCCTTGTAGGAAAGATTCTGCTTCGTCTCAACTGAATAGCACCGCCATTCAGAAATCTTACTGTATAAAAATCTCCTCGTCTTGCTGCAACCACCACTTCTGTGATAGTACGATTGCTTTCAATAATAAAAACGTGTGAGCCAACTTCTAATCTTTCTTGCATCTTTACGCCTCCTGTACTAAAGAGGCCAGCCAAAGGGAAAGTCAAACTGACCATACACTGATTTATTACTGTTGCTGTTTAACATTTTTCCTAATGTAGCGATGCAATAATTATATCGAACATTTGTTCTTTTGTCAATTAGAACCTGACGAAATATGAAGTTCTCCCTTATGGGAGACAGGCAGGCTGATTATCCAATCATTCTCTGCCTGTCCGGATTATGGAAATTATTTCTTTCCACGTGGCTTGGTCTGTGCCAATGCACTGGCAGCCACAGACTTTGAATCCTTACCATAACGTCCATCACGAAGAATCTTGCTCGCTGTAGATGCAACTCTTCTGGAGGTTTGCTTGCTATTCTTTGCCATTAAAATCACCTCACTTTCTACCGCCCAAAGAATAGAATCTTTGTCTTTTTGTATAGAAAATCATTTCTCGCAAGTTTTTCTTCACAATCGCAGTCATACACTTCATATATGGACTGGTGTTTTTCTCACTTCTTTGCTATAATTGTTCCATGACAACTTGTTTCATGATTTTCTCTATGCGAATATCATAGCAAACAAATAATTTTGATTTAGGTACACGAGTGTACAGCAGTGTACAAGCCTGTACACTTACAAAGGAGGCGTGTTTTTATGACAATCAGTACATTTCTGAAACTAATGAGAAAATACATTGGTACAGATAAGAAATCCATTCTGGAGTTTTGTGGATTTATCTTTGCGCTTGTCATGACACCTCCTACCGAAAGGGAAGAAATCTTGGATGAAACTGACGCCTACTATCCCTTTACCAAATCTTCCGAAAAAAGCAGTGCCAACAAAATGTATAATGGTGAGCGTCCGATTCCTGCTGATATAGCATTGAGGGTACACTCCCATTTTGATAAAACCGATTTTTTAGATGTTATTGGGAATTTGTCTTATGATGTAAAACTCACTCTTTGCGAGGAACTGAATAAATTATCTGTTGATTGCAATGACTCCAATGTAGATGAGGTGTGTGCCGAACTATTTCATTCGCTCGTAAAAGTTGCTGTAAAATCAGAAGAAAAAATTGAAATAAATCCATTTGAAAAAAGAGATGAAGTTGGACGGGTAATACCTGCCGTGCCAATCACGCCGACAAGATATTTCAATGGAACAGTGTACATAGGAAATGAAACAATTACTTTGCCCATCCAGCTTATTCCGAAGGACAGCATCGAAACTGCTGAATTACCATACATAAATGCGTTATGCGAAGTATACTCCGAAAAGTTGAATGCAATTATTGATACTACTACGTTGGATACAATGCCTGGATCTTATAAAAGGCATCTTCGGGAGCAACGTAAGGCATACTACAGTGCTGAAAGCATTCAGCGATCTGTCAGGGAAGTTTTCGCTGATGGTGAGATACAGTTCAATGCCCTAAAGCAAGATGCTTATGACGGCATAGAGATGGTTTATCATGATGACACACACTCTTCCGGATATGACCGACTCCAGGCTGTATTAGAAAAAATAACCAATACAACTCTCTCCCGCTCTGCACTGATGAATATTGTGGGATTGATCAATAACTTAGAAAAGAAAGGCGTTTGTCACATTCTTGTGAACGATGACACCATTAAGTCATGGGTGAATATTGATGAATAAAATATTTAATACCACCTTTGAAGTCGGGCTTCGCGTTCTGCTTCTTCTACACACGGTTTCACCCAAAGGCATTACCATTGACAGAATTGCTGCCTATGATTTCATAACAGTATATGGCAAGCTTTTTGGTCTGTCTGACAGCAATTTGCATGGTGACAACAATTACAATTTTAGCGAGTTTTCATCCAGAAGGCTCACCTGCACCACTGTTCTGAAGGAACTGGTACTTGACGGTGTGATAACCGTAACGCATTCTTCCTCTGGTTATATATACAAGCTTAGTCCTGTTGGAACAGAGTTTGCGGAAAGCCTTTCAACTGACTACTCTAAGGAATATATGCACACAGCTCACAAAGTCCATCATCACTATTCCGGCAAAACAGATGAGAAACTAATAGCTGAAATCAACAAGCTGGCTATCAAAACATTACAGAGGAGGTAATCACATGGATAAATTTTACATCCAAAAAATCGTAGCAAGAGGCAGCGGAAAAACCGACTCTTCTGTTTCTTTTGAGCCTGGGCTGAATATTATTCAGGGACGTTCAAACACAGGAAAAACATGTATCGTCCGCTGCATAGATTTTGCATTTGGTGGAAAAAAGCTACCATTTGATGAAAGTTTCGGTTATACAGAAGTAGAAATGACATTATGTACACCTGCTGGTAAAGCAATCCTTACACGCCAGATTCATAAAAATCAAGTTGAAGTGATTTCTGAGATTGATGGATGGGAAAGCGGTACCTATGACATAAAAAGAAATCCCAAAAAGAAAAAACAGCTCCCAATTTTAGGGGATTTTCTGCTTAACTCTATTGGGATTCCAATTCCTGTAGAAATAATTAAAAATACTGATTTTGAACGCCGTAAACTTTCCTTTAGGACGTTCCTTCATATGCTCATGTTCGATTCAAACACCATCGGGCAAGAGGAATCCATTATTGAGCCTTCTGATCGTAACGAAAAAACCCCTTTTCTTTCTGCACTGCTCTATCTTTTGACTGGAGAGAACCAATCAGAAGAGGCAGCAAAAACCAAAAAGGAAATTCGTGCTGCCAAAAGAAAAGCCGTTGAAGAATATGTCCATAAAAATATCTCCCGGATCACAGAGAAAAGAGATGAATTGAACCAACAACTCCTTTCTTTTGAAGGAATTGATGTTGAAAAGGAATTACAAGCGATCCTTGACGCGCTCCATGAAACAGAGGCTGAAATCATGGCAGCAGTCACGCAAAGCAAAAAACTCCTTAGTGATATCATGCAATTACAGGAGCAATCCTCCGAATGTGATCTACTAATATCTCGTTATGCTTCTCTCCGGACACAGTATGTTGCTGATATCAAACGTCTTTCATTTATTGTTGATGGTGAAATGGAGCACAAACATATTCCAGCCAATACGACCTGTCCATTTTGTGACGGGAAAATCCCAATCAGAAATAGGATATCTTATATTGAGTCGTCAAAAGCTGAACTTGCACGCATTATGTCACAGATGAATGGACTGGATGAAACTGAAAAGGAAGTTTTGGCCGAGAAAAAAGAAATTGCTTCTCAATTAACCACGTTTGTAGAGCAACGAACAAACATTGAAGAATTGATTAACAGCGAGTTACAGCCAAGGGCTGAACAGTTCAGAAATACCATTCAAGGGTATCGAACATATTTACAGATTCATAATGAATTACAGGTAATTGCGCGTTTTGCCAACAGTTGGGAGGATGACTTGCGAAATCTTCCATCTGTTGAAGAATCCAAAGTAAAATACCATCCTAAGGAATACTTTGACACAGAATTTAGTGAACGTATTGATTCCTACTACAAAAATATTCTAACAGAATGCAGTTATGTTCCTACACCATTAACAGCGAGATTTAATCTGCAAGATTTTGACATTGAAATAGACGGGCATAAAAAATCCGGTTATCAGGGACAGGGATATTGCTCTTTTGTAAATACTATTACTGCATTGGTATTCAGATATTATCTGTCGAAACACGCAAAATATGATCCTGGCTTTTTAATTGTGGACACCCCGCTCCTTGGTCTGGATCAAGGCGTCGATGATGCTGCTCCTGAAAGTATGAGGACTGCATTGTTCAGATATTTTATGAACCATCAGGATAATGGACAAACCATTGTCATCGAGAATATTTTGCATATTCCAAAATTGGATTATGAAGCCTCTGGTGCAAATGTAATCACTTTCACAAAAAGACTGTCTGACGGTCGCTACGGATTTTTAATGGATGTTAAATAGCAGGAGGAAATATAATGCGTAGAATCAGTTATAACAAACTATGGAAACTATTGATAGATGTCGGTTGGAACAAAAGCGACTTAAAAGAAAAAGCTGGCATAAGTGCTGCTTCCATTGCCAAACTCGGTAAAGGTGATAACATTACCACCGATGTACTTCTAAAAGTGTGTGATGCGCTTGACTGCAAACTTGAAGACATCATGGAAACAATAATAGAATAGAAGGTGTGCCGGATGTCAGAACTTATTACATTAAATGCAGAATCAAAAGCAATCCAGTATCTCTGTAAAAAAGATAAACGATTAGCCAAAGTAATATCTATGGTTGGGCCAATAAACTACTGTCCCTATGAAGATGGTTTTGCCTTTTTAGTTCATGAAATAATTGAACAGATGCTTTCTATCAAAGCTGGTGCAAAAATATATGCACGATTGGAAGACTTATGCAATGGCAAAATATCCGTCGAAGCTATTGATTCACTGACAGATGAACAAATACGAAGCATTGGCACTTCTTCGTCAAAAGTTGCATATATACGTGGAGTAGCCGAAGCTGTTAAATCCGGAATCATAGATTTTTCCACCCTTCCACTTATGAATGATGCAGATGCCATGAAGAATCTTACATCCTTAAAAGGGATTGGAAATTGGACAGCTAAAATGTATCTGATATTTGTCCTTAATCGCCCAGACATTCTTCCTACAGAGGATGTAGCGTTTCTGCAGGCATATGAATGGCTATACAAAACAAAAGACTGTTCCAAAGAATCGGTCGAAAAAAGATGTAAAAAATGGAAACCTTATTCATCAGTTGCCGCACGATATCTTTATCGCGCATTAGACAGCGGATTAACCAAAGAAGAATTTCACTTATACAAATAGGAGGTCTACTATATGAGTTCTATCGATGAAAGAAACGAAAAAGTGCGTCAAATTCTTGATAATCTTTATAACAAGGCAATCGATGCTGGAGTTCAAATTGATGAATCAGCATATAAAGAATCCCTTGATAAACTTTTTTCTACAACAGCTTGGGGTTTTAGAGAAATCCTGCTTGTAGTAATAATTGCCATGCGCCTGGATAATGCTTTCCGCGCATCTACTGGACTATATGACTGCAATCCACGAGCAATATATGAAGGGCCAATCAAAGAGTTTTTGATTGAAAAAGATATCCCACATAGAAAATCTGGCCCTCTTAATGTTGCGAAAGCTACTGTTGGATTGGATATGACCTGGGCCGCCCAACGCCGCCCTTCTGATGTTGCAGAAGAAGTGGTACATTTGGTCGACTTTATGGAACAAGATGACGGCAATGCAGAAATGAAAATTGAAAATGTTGGTACATCATTACTTCGCAGATTGATTTCTTATTCCAAGAGTTTAGCAAATCTTTCCGTGGAAATAGAACCATCAGAAGACCCAGATTTTCTTTATCACTTGTGCTATGAACTTATAACCCAGACGCCAGATGCCGGTAATACTCCTCAGAAAATTGCTGCTCTTCTCCTAAAATGCTACCATACATTTTTCCATACAGGTGTTGAAGTTACAGGTGGAGATGATCGTGCATCTGTAACAAGTACAACAAGCAAAAAACCTGGTGACATTAACGAAGAATGTGCCGGACGTATTTACAAAGTTTACGAAGTGACCGTTAAACATTTTGATATTGCACGAATCCGCGATTCATATGATTGCATCTCAATTTATAACGAAGCACACTCCACTAATATCAACGAAATCATTGTTATTTGTCGCCGCGAAGACTGTCCACCAGATATGGAAGCCAGTGGTCTTCATGGATACCTTGGCAAATATACATATCAGAATATTGTTTATTATTATTGGGATATTTTCGAGTGGATTTCAAATACCCTTCAGCATATGGTCCCAGAAGGAAGAAACGGGTTTTATCTGCTGTTAAACAGTTACATAAATGAAACCAACACCTCCGAAGCCGTTAAGAAACTGTGGCAAGAATTACATAGCAACTAAAAACAGTGGGGAGCCATTTCACAAATGACTCCCCATACTTTTACTTACATTTCCATCTGCATATACTTAATAACCGCTTTTGCAACAACTTCTGCTAATTTGCAAGGTACAGCATTTCCTATTTGAGTATATATTTTACCCTTATTTCCACAAAAAACATAATCATCTGGAAAACTCTGAATACGTGCGGCTTCATTTATCGTAATACGTCTTAGTCTTTCTGGTGCATCCTTAAATTCCGGAACAATCGTCCCATCCATCAGCCCTTTGTGGTATTCCACTACCCAATCACTTTCTGCCTCTCCATAAAGGTATTCTTCATCAATAAATGGAGTTTTATTTCCACCCATCGATGCCGGCAATGTGTTGGCATAACCATCAACGTCAATAGGTCTTCCCTGTCCATTGAAATACATTCCCGCATATGGAGATTTTCTCATAATCGGTCGGGTTGCGAATGTAATTTTAGCTGTACATGTATCCGGATTCATTTCAGTCCCGGCACGTCCCAATGATTTAAGCAGTTCTTTTACAACAGGCGCTTTCTGTTTTTGCTGCTCTATCAAATTCCTCATGTGATATTCAAAAAAAGGATCTCTATTTCCTCTGATTCCAATAAAAAATACTCTTTCACGCTTTTGGGATACTCCGTATTCTGTTGCATTCAATATAATTGGTATACAATTATAACCCAAACACTGTGCACGTTCCAAATACTTTTTTCTGATAGGCTCCCATTTCTCTAATATTCCCAGGGCTTTGACATTTTCCATAACAAAAGCTTTTGGCTGAACTTTTTCGACAACATCAAGAAATGTAAAAATCAGCTTGCTTCTTTCATCATCTGGATCCATTTTTCCAGCAACAGAAAACCCTTGGCAAGGTGGTCCCCCAAACACAAAATCTGCACCCGCAAACTCTTTCAATAAATCAATAACATTATTTATATCATCGTTGACCATTACATTGCCCGGATGATTTGCATTATATGTTTCGGCAGCCTCTTTCATGAGTTCGTTTGCAAAAATAGTCTTGACTCCAGCTCTTTCAAAGCCTATATCCATTCCGCCTGCACCAGTAAACAATGACACGGCTGTTATTTCTTTCATCATTAAATTTCTCCTCTATCCTCATGAATTCGTAAAACTAATGATTTTTCATCAGAATCTAAATATATATCAAATTTAGTCTTGCCTTTTTCCACATTAAGATTGGATAATACCGCTTTCGGTAAACGAATTCTCATATCCTGCTGTAGCACATATGTATCAAGGTATATATTTGTATCATTCATAATCAGCTTCCCCTTTCTTTCAGACCAATTATATCCTGTTTTTAGTCTAATTTCAACCTGATATGAGAATTGTTTTCCAGAGATTATTTTCTACCCTTCATCTGCCACTTATCATGCTTCTGAATGCTCCGCACCGCCTGTCTGAGTGTTTTCGCTCTTCCATGCAAATGGTATGGATGCGAAAACTTATGTTTATGAAAAATCACGCAGGCATTTGCATTGGGCTGTGTCACATTATGCAAATACCAGAAGTGACCTGTGTTTTTTGATTGTACCGTCACGTCATATTCACTGGTACAGATTATATTGAAATACTCCTGAGAAATGGCATCCAAATCTTTTGTGTCAAACATTCGCTTCCCCCTCTCTGGCAAACCATGTGGTCAATGCCTGCTCCAAAACTCCCATAATTTCATCCGTGGACTTACCCTTAAAATATTTTTTCTTTATCTGGGCAAACATCTTTGCGTCCGATACTGGCTTTTCTTTCGTTCTTCCCACCAGAATATCTTTCACTTTATCCTCTGTAAGAGAACCGGCTTCTTTATGTAGTTCCACTGCCTGAACATTGTTTATTTTCCCACCATGCTCATCCAGAATCTTACACACCTGTCCCTGTTCCTCTTCTGAAAGATAAGACAATTCCACTGCTGCCACCATTGCCATTGCACCATCATCCACCATTTCCTTAATCTGATCTGTGGTCTGGTTCAATCTCATATACCTTGCAATGTTGCGTCCGGTCATTCCATAATCTTCTCCAATGGAATCTCTGCTCTTTGACTTGTGGACATCATGTCCACAAGTCTCTGGCACGTCCACACCGTTCAGCATTGCAATCTCTTCCAGAATGTCATTTCGTCTTCCTTGACACATGACTTTTTCATATCGCTCTGCCAATACTGCTGCCTTTTCCGACGGTAAGAGGTCATCAAAAGACCTCTGCAGCATATTGGTTTCTATCACATACACATAGGCTTCTCTCTCAGTCAGATTTTCTTTGATGATTGCCGGAATCTCTTTGAGTCCCACAATCTTAGCGGCATTCCATCTATTGTGACCGGAAAGCATTTCATACCCATCCGCTATTTTCTGTACAATCACAGGAATAAGAACTCCATGCTCCTTGATGCTCTCCACCATATCATCAAGGCGTTTTCCCTCATACAGACGGAATGGATGATTATGGAATGGTACAATTTTCTCCACGGAAATCATTGCCTGCCCGTTGTCTGCAATATTTTCTGGACTGATTAAGTCCACTGCGTCTTGAAATACTTTTCTTTTTGGTGCATTAGTCTTCATCTACAATCAGCTCCTTTGCCAAATTCTGATATGCTCTACAAGCCTTTGTTCTCGGTGCATATTCCAACAATGGTTCTCCATAATACACGGATTCGCCAACTTTTACTGTAGTTGGAATCTTGCTGTCAAAGATACGCAGTTTCCCATTGAATGTCTCTGCCACTTCATCAGTGATTACCTTACAAAGATTGGTTCTTTCCTCACACATGGTCAACAGAATACCGGACACATCCAATTTGGAATTAACACGGCTCTTAATCTTCTTAACCGTCAAAAGAAAGTCTTCCAGTCCTACCATTGCCCAGAACTGAGGATTGGCTGCTATAATGACTTCATCTGCAGCGGCAAGGGCGTTGATTGTTAATGTATTCAATGATGGGCATGTATCAATTAAAATGTAATCGTATGTTTCTCGTAACGGTTCCAGAATATATGCCAGAATCTTCTCTGCTCCCATTTCCAATCTTAATTTCGCATCTACCGCAGACAGCACCTTAGATGATGGTATAAAGTCAACCCCATTTCTGTTAATAATGTACTCAGCCGGATTCGGCTGTTCCTCTTCGTCCATCTGATTTATCATCAAGTCGCCAATACTAATTTCAACAGTTTTTATATCCTCTACCACACATCTGGTGATATTTGCCGAACTATCAAAATCCACTACTAAAACATTCTTCCCTAATTTCTTCAATGAATATGCCAGGTTGTAAGTGGAGACGGACTTGCCGACTCCACCCTTCATGGCACCCAATACGATAATCTTTGCCATAATCATTTTCTCCCTTTCTTGCCATAACATTTACAATCTTCTGCCACCATCATGCACTGACCACAAGGAGCATGGTACTCCACCATTTCTGGTTCTCTTTGTGTGATAATAAGTTTTCCATCCTCACATTCCACCTGAATCAAACCACCAACATCAAAACCGGCTTCTTTCAACCAATCTCCTTTGAGAATGATGGATGGTGTTCTCTTATAGTTGTAGCCACTTGCTTCATATACTTTCATCTTTCTGAATTTCTTAAATGCCATAATATTGCCTCCTTAGATTTGCCCTTGTTTTAGATTAGAATTACAGACCTTGTATTGGATGTAGAATCATCCAAGAATTTGTATGTAGCAGCCCAACGGCACCACCTCCCTTACACGAAAAAAAAGAACTGCTAATGCTTTGACGCATTAACAGTTCTCTTCTATAAGTTCAGTGTATTAAATTTTTTCTCCGTTCTTTACTCTCTGTAGTTCTTCTGTGTCTACGCTGAGTTTAACACGGGTATCCGGCTTTGCATTTCGGTTGCCCAAGAGGCAGACCGTCTCCACATGCTCGGTGAACGGGAACATGTCCACGCCTACGCCCTTCGCCACACGG
>ENA-ORMR01000489-ORMR01000489.1-human-gut-metagenome-genome-assembly--contig:-NODE-489-length-38879-cov-51.911472_pt1 | contig 38879 bp, 28 predicted proteins | sample MGYA00242107_ERZ509003 | MGnify/ENA primary metagenome ERZ509003 (study PRJEB26280, sample SAMEA2338699) | human gut metagenome | biome: human gut; feature: human-associated habitat; material: faeces...
TGAACCGAATTTATTTAATTTTTAACCACGTCCATTTTTAGTGGACAGTAGTGTTGAAACGTGAAGAGGTGATTGAACGCATCAGGAATTTAAGAAATAAAATAGAAAAGATAGCACCAGGCCAGATTAGACATTATAACTCCATTGTCGATACACAGACAGAGGAAATACTGGCTAACCAAATCGCATCAGACATATGCAGCCTCATATCAAGTGCAAAAACACTCAGTTGGCAAGAACGCATTGCCAATCAGATGAAAGTGAAGTTTGATACATCGTTACCGGGATTAACATCGCAATGGCTTGATGGTTTAAGGAACGAGTCTATTGATTTGGCCGTACTGCTGTACCCCGAATGCAAAGTAAAAGAGTCGATGATAATCAACTTCGCATCTCAGATTAAAAGCCATAAAAAGAACAGCCTCATCAACAGATTGTTTGGCCGTGGCAACAATACGACTAACGCTATCTATGTCAATGTCGGGGCTACAAAAGAAATATCTGAAACTTACGAACTACAGAGATATTTGATATTCCAAATATGTGATACCTATAAGTTTGATATTCCACAAATGGAAGATCTGTCAGATGTCAAACTTCGGATTCTCATGTCCGTTTTTTTGACTCGTATCGCAAATGCGGGTAATAAATTGTATATTATCATTTCGGAGTATGACAAGCTCATTGATGCTCAGAATACGAAATGGTTACCGGACACTATCAAGAATGTCACATGGGTTGTATCCCTATCCAACCAGTCAATTGCAGAAAGTTTACCTTCATCGACTCATAAAAAATGCATCTATGGCCCCAGCCATTTAAACATTGTTCCGTTTGAAGAGCAGATAACCGCCTACGAAAAATGGTCAAATAAAACCGTAGCTCTTCGAGTTAAGGATGCTATCAAAAAACTTCCTTATGCGAATGATTATATGATGATGGAACTCATCTATAATCGATTGATGCATATTGACGGGAAAGACATACCAGATGGTAATACTGGAAATATCCCGGAATATATGGAGCAATACATAAAAGAAGCCCCTAGCAATAATGACGCTGTCTGCTATTTCCTGAATGGCGATTACCACAAGTTCGATCCAGACCTTTGCGAATTCATATTCATGTGCATGGCTTTCCTTAATAGAGGATTGACAATCTCCGACATTGAAAGACTCGCACAAAAGGCAGGCCTTTCCTGGACAGAAGTTGATATAATAAAGTTCCTAAATTATGAATCTTTTCTTTTAACACAATACGAAGATGGTCGATACGATATATCATCAAGTGCGCTAAGTTGTAGTCTCGCAAAATTATATCACCAGAAATTCATGTTTGAATATAGCGCAATTGTATATGACTATCTTCATGACATTCCCGATACAACGCATATTAAGATAGACAATTTTTGGTTTCTTTGTTATCAAACCAACCACTTCAAGGACTATCTGGACTATCTCAATTCTTTGTATGAGGTCAGAATTGACAATACAAACTTAAAAGCAGCATTCCTCCCTCTATTCTCTAATGCGGAAGCAATAAGATGGTTGTTGAATTCTTTCAAAAGAGAAGAACTGCAATACATTTCGACAGGTTTTATCGCAGAACTTGTTTCTATAGTTGCCAATACTTTCTCCAGTTATAGTCCGAAACTGACTGATGAATTTATTTCGGCAACTCAAAACATTAAGAATATAAGTGGAGATCTCACAACTGAATTCCGACAACATTACACGCTTGCTTTAGATAAAATAAGCAACTACGACTATAACGGTTTCATTGAAGAATTTAATGCTTGTATCGAATTGTCCGAAACGCAATTCAAAGAGAATCCTCCTCAATTTAAATATCTTGATGAAGATGTGGACCACAAATATCCTATCGGTTCATTTCAAGATATTTTAGATAAAGAATTTGGATTTGCTTTTGTAGAGGATATGGCAGCTTTAATGAGCAAGTATAGTGATTTGCCTAAAGAATATCAGGATGAGACAAAAGCGCCGTATTATGCAGAAAAAGCCAAAGAAATCCGAGCGAGAATCGGCCGGGCTTCTTATATACTCCCAAAAGATGCCCTGAAGATAACAAAAGGACATGCAAAGAATCCCGAAAGAAAGATGCCGTCGTTGCTTAGAGGGAAGGCTGTAGAATTAAGTAAACAAGCTGAAAGAACGGATAATGTTGATTCAAAGATAATGCTCATAAAAGAAGCCATAGAAATTCTTAATGATATACTTGCCATGCCTGAAGACGATTTGGCGGGAGAATTTAAGGATTCGCAAAAGACTTTAGAATATGAGACAACAATTTATGCGGAAAGCTTGCGAGATAGAGCATTAGCTTTTGAGCAGTTAGCCAGCATTTTAGAAGATGACAAATACGATTTGTTACATAAGGCGTTCGATGACATCTTAAGATATGCAAATGGTCATGATAATGAGCAGGTTAATAGAGATATTTTGAGAATTGCCCAACCACTGGCAACGGTGTCTTTGGAAAATGGACACGATGATTTATGTCTGGATTGTTGCATAAAGATTTATGGAGCATTCGCTTTACTTAAACCGCAAATGTGGTTTATATTTTTAGACATTAATATCGATGAGTATGTATATAAAGTAACAGTTGGTAATGCCTCTTTGCAAGACCGTTGGATTTCCGAATGCAAACGGATGATAAATACTTTCCAGAGCCAAGTGAAAAGCCAAGCTATGTTTATTATCATCAAGGCGTTGTATGGGAGTTTAAGGTGTTATGTTTTAGAAGAAAAGATAGCAAGACACAGAGACATGTATATGTGGCTGATGGAATCTATGTCATGTCACGTTAAAGAAATGATGAATGACGAGTATTTCATGAGAGTATACAAGGATGCTTCTATGTTGCTTAATGAAGAGTCCATACGAGGAAAGGAATGCCTTAGTGTATTCAATACTATGTACCAATATGCAAATTCTCTTTTACTTAAAGGGGAGTTTGATCAATCTTTAGAGAGGTGTAAGGAAATAGAGAAATTGTGCAAAAACAAGAATGATAATTCTCAGGAATTCAGCACTTTTGTTTTTCATATTACCGAATTATTTGCTCACATATATATGGGAAAAAACGACGTTGCCATGGGAACCCCATACATGAATAGCGTCGTCAGCAAATATGAAGATGATTTTAAAAGAGAAAGAAATTTAAATACTCTAATCGGTCTTGTCAATGCAAAACTAAATCAAGTTTTACTTTGGGACAAGATGGCTGTTGATGAAACCATGCATATGGTTTTGTTGCTTGGTGGTGAAAATTATAACTACAAGGCAGAGAAGCAGTTGTATGACATATACATGTTATGCTACAATTTTGAAGAGCAAAGTGAAGAAAAAGGCCTTCTGATGAGGAGAATACGTCAGACCTTGGAAATAATTAAGGCGCAATCCCTTGGTCATGTATCGACTCCTGAAACTCTTGGTTTAGTCAACCATTTCAAAGGAATAGTCAATGAAGCAATACAGGCGGAAAAAGAAGGGAACCATGAGGAATGTATTAAACAGTTCAAGCTTGTTGTGAAAGCCTTAAGGGATAAACATTGGGTGGATATCTATTTCAAAGCAGACTGGTATGCAGGAATTCTTTACGCATTAGGTCAAGATGCATGGAAAAATGGCGAAAAAGAAGAAGCTACATGTTATTATGAGGAAGCAATTCAAATAAGGTACGAGCTTGATGCTGAGAAAATAAGCCAGAATAAAGAAAACTTTGCGTTACTTCTTTACTTTTATGCATTGGATCTTTTAAGCAAGCAACTTACACAAGAATCTATTTCATATGTCATTGATTTTCTTAATAAGAGCCAAAGTCTATTTAAGGAAATCGAAAATCAGTTAGGTCCGGATTCTCTCAGCAATTATTCAAGCAGCTGCTTCAATTTAGGGCAAATAATCTGCTTGTACACGACTGGCGGTAATAAAGTCGGGCTGCCTTTTGTTGAGTCTGCCATCAACATCATGGAACGACTTGTTAATAACTACGGACTGATCAAATACCAAAAAGATGTAGAGCAGTTCAGAAGGCAGTATGTAGCATTGAAAAACAGAAGATAAGAACTCTACCCGGGTTTTTCGCTTTGGTTTTTTATTTGCCGGATTGGCAAAAAATCACTACTTTTGTAAGCTAAAAAACGTATTTAGGATTTTCCAAAGATTACATATCTAATTTACAATATGGCAGAACAGAATCAGGAGTACAGCGCCAGCAATATCCAAGTGCTTGAAGGCCTCGAGGCCGTACGCAAGCGTCCTGCGATGTATATCGGCGACATCTCCGAAAAAGGCTTGCACCATCTTGTATACGAGGTTGTCGACAATTCAATCGACGAGGCCCTTGCCGGCTATGCCTCGCATATAGAGGTGACTATCAATGCCGATAATTCGATTACTGTGGTCGACAACGGCCGCGGCATCCCTGTCGACATGCACGAGAAAGAGCATAAAAGCGCACTCGAAGTAGTACTGACGGTGCTTCATGCCGGCGGCAAGTTCGACAAGGGTTCCTACAAAGTATCCGGCGGTCTGCACGGTGTAGGTGTATCGTGCGTAAACGCACTCTCCACCTACCTCAGAGCCGAAGTACGTCGCGGCGGCAAGATCTACGCCCAGGAATATTCATGCGGTAAGCCCACTTCGTCCGTCGATATCATCGGCGAAAGCGATACCACAGGTACGAGCGTCACATTCAAGCCCGACGGCTCGATCTTCACCACCACCGTCTACGACTATGCCACCCTGGCAAACCGTCTCCGCGACCTCGCCTTCCTTAACTCCGGCATATCGCTCAAGCTCACCGACATGCGCGAACTCGACGCCAACGGCAATCCCCGCTCGGAAACGTTCTACTCCCAGGCCGGTCTTCGCGAATTTGTGGAATATATCGATTCGAACAAGGAATCGCTCATCAACGATGTTATCGACCTCAACACAGAGAAAGGCGGTATTCCCGTAGAAGTGGCTCTTACCTACAACACCACCTCGAACGAGAACATCTACTCCTTCGTCAACAACATCAACACCATCGAAGGCGGCACACACCTCACCGGTTTCCGCCGCGGCCTCACCTCCACGCTCAAAAAATACGCAGAAGACAACAATCTGCTCAAGAACGCCAAGGTAGAGATAGCCAGCGACGACTTCCGCGACGGCCTTACAGCGGTAATCTCCGTGAAAGTGATGGAACCGCAGTTCGAAGGACAGACCAAAACCAAGCTCGGCAACAACGAGGTTATCGGCGCCGTGCAGACTTCGGTCAGCGAGGCGCTCCGCACATACCTCGAAGAGCACCCCAAGGAAGCAAAGGTGATTGTAGAGAAGGTGGTTTTGGCAGCACAGGCACGCCATGCGGCACTTGCCGCCCGCCAGAAGGTGCTCCGCAAATCGCCTCTTTTCGGCGCGGGACTTCCTGGCAAACTCACCGACTGCTCGAGCCGCACGGCAGAAGACTGCGAGATATTCCTTGTCGAGGGTGACTCGGCAGGCGGAACAGCCAAGCAGGCGCGCGACCGCCGTTTCCAGGCAGTGCTTCCTCTGCGAGGCAAAATCCTCAACGTCGAAAAGGCCATGGATCACCGCATATTCGACAGCCAGGAAATCACAAACCTTTTCCGTGCTCTGCGCGTAAGCATAGGCACTGAAGAGGACCCGAAGGCTCCGAACCTGTCGAAACTGGCATACCACAAAGTCATAATCATGACCGATGCCGATGTCGACGGCGCCCATATCGCCACGCTCCTCATGACATTCTTCTTCCGCCGCATGCGTCCGCTCATCGAGCAGGGCTACCTCTATCTTGCATCGCCGCCTCTGTACAAATGTAAGATGGGCAAAAACGAAGAATACTGCTGGAACGACATGCAGGTGCAGCAGTTCATAGCGAAATACGGCGAACGCACCAACGTACAGCGCTATAAAGGTCTTGGTGAGATGAGCGACGAAGAACTCCGCACCACCACCATGAGTCCCGAAGGCCGAATCCTCAAACAGGTCCACATCAGCGACGCTGCCGAGGCCGACCGCATATTCTCGATGCTTATGGGCGAAGACGTGGGACCGCGACGCGATTTTATCGAGGCCAACGCTACCTACGCCAATGTAGACGCCTGAACATATTGACCCGCGGACGTGTTCTGATAATAGAAACGCCCGCGGGCATTTTTAATAGCCCCGGCTGACATTTTCATCACACATGGCAACGAAACAAAACACCAAGCAAAAAGGACGCCGCCTCAAAGCCGACGTTGACAATTACATAGCTACACATCCCGAGGAGATTTTCAATTACCGGCAGTTGAGCCATGCCATAGGGGCCGATTCTACGGCGGCTTACAAGGCCGTGGCAATGTATCTTGCAGAGCTTGCCTTCGACGGCGCTCTCATAGAGACGGCTCCCGGAAAGTATAAATCGCCGCGCCGTACAGTCACGACCGAAGGTATATTCGTGCGCCGCTCCAACGGCAAGAACAGTGTCATAACCGATGCCGACGGCGAAGAGATATTTGTGGCCGAGCGAAACTCCATGCATGCCCTCAACGGCGACCGCGTGGCTATCGCCGTAGCGGCAAGAGTAAAAGGCAAAGAACCCGAAGCCGAGGTAACTGAAATCATAGAGAAGAAAGACCAGATATTTATCGGCACTCTGAAGGTCGACAAACGCCTGGCTTATCTTCTGACCGACTCCAAGTTTCTCGCTACAGACATATATATCCCCAGAACAAAACTCAAAGGCGGCAAAAACGGCGATAAAGCGATTGTCCGTATCACACACTGGCCCGACGATGCAAAAAATCCGCAGGGCGAGGTTGTGGACATTCTCGGCGAGACAGGCAAGAACGACACCGAGATGCATGCCATCCTGGCGGAATTCGGCCTACCCTACCGCTACCCCGAGTCGGTGGAACGTGCCGCCGAGAAAATCGACGCCGGCATAACGCCCGAGGTGATAGCCGAACGCGAAGACATGCGCGATGTCACCACTTTTACCATCGACCCGCGCGATGCCAAGGACTTCGACGACGCCCTGTCGGTGCGTGTGCTGCCCAACGGCAACTACGAGGTAGGCGTGCACATAGCCGACGTGACCCACTACGTGAAGCCCGACACCGCTCTCGACCGCGAAGCCCGCGACCGCGCCACGAGCGTATATCTTGTCGACCGCGTAGTGCCCATGCTGCCCGAACATCTCAGCAACGGCATCTGCTCCCTGCGCCCCGACGAGGACAAACTCACCTTCTCGTGCATCTTCGAGATGGATAAGAATGCCAAAGTGCTCGCATCGAGAATCGTACGCACCGTCACCCGAAGCAACCGCCGCTTCACCTATGAAGAAGCCCAGGATATAATCGAGACCGGCAAAGGCGACTACAGCGAGGAAATCCTGCTGTTGGACCGCCTCGCCAAAATGCTCCGCGCCGCCCGCTACGAAAACGGCTCTGTCGACTTCGACCGTGCCGAGGTGCGTTTCGAAATCGACGAGAACGGCCACCCCACTTCGGTATTCTTCAAGGAATCGAAAGACGCCAACAAACTGATCGAGGAATTCATGCTCCTGGCAAACAAGACAGTAGCCACTACCATCGGCCTTGTCCCCAAGCGCAAGAAAGCCAAGGCATTCGTATATCGCGTCCACGATCAGCCCGATCCCGAACGGCTTGCCAATCTCGCCGAGCTATGCCGCACTTTCGGCTATAAACTCAAGACATCGGGTACTCCCCGCGACATCAACCGGTCGATCAACAAAATGCTGGCCGAAATCAAGGGCAAAGGCGAAGAAAATCTGCTCTCCACCCTCGCCATACGCTCCATGGCCAAGGCCATCTACACCACTACCAACATCGGCCACTACGGACTCGGATTCGACTTCTACACTCACTTCACATCGCCTATACGCCGCTACCCCGACATGATGGTACACCGTCTGCTGGAACGCTATCTTGCCGGCGGCCGCACCGTCAATCTCGAAAAGCTCGAGGAGCAGTGCAAGCATTCGTCCGACATGGAACAGCTCGCCGCAAACGCCGAGCGCGCCTCCATCAAGTACAAAGCGGTCGAATATATGGGCGACCATCTCGGTGAAGTATTTACCGGCATGATTTCGGGCGTGACCGAATGGGGCCTCTATGTGGAACTCGACGACAATAAATGCGAAGGCCTCGTGCCCATGCGCGACCTTGCCGACGACTACTACGACTTCGACCCCAAAAACTACTGTCTGATAGGCCGCAAACTCGGCAACCGCTACCGCCTCGGCGATAAAATCGACGTTCAGGTAGCCCGTGCCGATCTCCAGAAAAAGCAGCTCGATTTCGTGATTGTCGACGAAAAGAATCCGGCCCGCGGCCTCGAGGAGCTTTCAGCCAAATCGAAGAGCAAAGGGCGCCCGCAGGAAAGCGTTGGCAAAAAACGCCGTAAAGGACGCCGCTGAGAGCTATGGAAGGTACAATCCACATCGACGGACTGCGCATCTTCGCCCGACATGGCGTAGATGCGCAGGAGCGCGTCGTAGGCAATACATTCGAAGTGAATCTATCCTTAAAGATAGATGCCGGGACAGCCATGGAAAGCGACTGTCTCGGCAACACCGTAAATTATGCAGAAATTGTAGATTTAGTAAAAGAATGCATGGCCACGCCGTCGGCACTCCTTGAAAACGTCGCCTACCGCATCTACTGCGCTATCGGCGAGCGCTATCCGGCCGTTAAGCACGGCCACATAAGCGTGTATAAACTTCAGCCCCCCATCAGTGCCGAACTTGCGCGTGTCGGCTTCTCGTTCGGCTGGTAAACAACCTCTTATATTTTCTCAGGTTCGGGCTCGATGATCACTGTGGTTGTCGAGCCCGAATTTGTCGACGACACACGTACGGAACCGTTATCTACGGCTTGCTCAAGTGCCTGCCATACCATATCGTTGTCAAGGGCGTCGAGAGCATTCATTTCGAGGATATCTCCCTTGCCGTCAATTATCCGGCAACGCGAACGCGCGGCAAGGTCATAGATTTTTTCCGTATTTTCGCAACGCACCAAGGCCGACTGCCTGCGGGCTTCGGCACGGGCATGGGCTGCTTCCCTGTGCGCTTTGGCACGAGCCCTCGAAGCCTCGGCGCGAGCCTTGGCAGCCGCCCTCGAAGCCTCACAGCGAGCCTTGGCAGCTTCCCGCTGCGCCTGCGCACGGGCTTTGGCAGCTTCTCGTTGAGCCTGAGCCCGGGCTTTTGCAGCCTCCTGACGGGCCTTTGCGGCCTGCTGGCGAGCCTTTGCGGCCTGTTTGCGGGCAAGAGCTACCTGCTGCTGCCTAACTGTACATCCGTCGTCATGTCTTGCCGATACATTGTACACTTTACAGCCATAACTATCCACCATCGACATAGAAAGATCGCCATCGGTGAACTCGATTGCCGACGGATCTTCCGGCAGGAACGAAGTATCGGAGGCATCGTTGCTGCGCCATGTCATGACCATGGTAAACGGGCCATGCGGATTGGCCAGAGTGCCCGACCAGCTGAGAGTGTACGAACTAACACCCTTGTCGTCGTCGAAACGATAAGTCATCTGGCTCTTGGTCTTTACGGCACTGATGGAGTTTTTACGCTCTTCCTCGAAAGACTTCCTCAGCATCTCGAAATACGACTTGTTCTCGAAATTGAAAATGCGCGAAGTCATGACCAGTTTCTTTTTCTTGGGCGAACGACGCTCGGTATAAGTGGTCTCGACATCCGATTTCTTCTCCAGAACATTGATTATCTTGTCGATATCGCCTTGCGCGGACAGAAAGATGCTGGCGCAAAACAGACACAGTGAAAATAATATATATCGCCTCATAATTTATTGGTTTTCTTGGGGTTCTGCTATCAATTCATTTTTAAGTTCCTTTGCAAGAGCCTGATCGTTAACATTCGAGAGTGCTGTCTCGACAAGAATACGGTCGTAATCGCGGGCCAACATCTCCTCCTCGCGGGCAGCGACGGTCTCCAGACTGTCGGCCAGCCGCTCGGCGGCAAGGACGGTATTAAATATCTGATCCATATCGTTGATGCGGTAACCGTCGCGGATTACATAGCTTCCGTCGTACTGAGCATAGAGAGGATTGTCGACCGACGATGCGTTTTTGAATATTATCGACGCTCCGGCAACCAAAGCTGCCGTCACGCATGCCACTCCGGCATATCTGTAGCGGCTCCAGAACGACGGTTTCCGGGCGGCTTTGTTCTCTACCTTCAATGCAGAGTACCATGCGAACATAGGGCGATAGGCCTCGAGCTCGGCCGACAGACTGCCCTGCGGCGAATTGCGGAAGAAAGCATAAAGTCGCTCCTCCTGTGCCGGTGTGGTGGCGCCGTCGAGGAAGGCATCGACCATGGCGGCGATGTTTTCTTCGGTGAGGGGATTTTGATGTTTCATATTCCTATATAAATATTATGAAGGTTCATTAAATCATTGAGCGGAAGCAAAAATTTCGGCAACCCGGCGTCGGGCTCTGCTCAGCGCAGTGCGGACAGCGCCCTCGGAGCTTCCGAGAATGGCCGCAATGGAAGCATTGTCGTAGCCCTCGACATGCCGCAGGCGGATAAGAGTCTGCTGACTCTCGGGAAGCGCCGCAAGAATACGGTCGACTTCCGCGGCTGCCTCGTGACGCACCATCACATCTTCCGGACTCAATTCTTCGGGCGATATATTACTGTCCTCGACAGGGACAGAAACCTTACGCGCACGAAGCACATTGAGAGCCATATGTCGTGTCATGACCATGGCGAGCGATTCTACCGACGAATAGCGGTCGAGATCGGCACGCATGCTCCATAACTTGAGCATGACATCCTGCGCCACATCTTCGGCCTCATCGTGATTGTCCACAATGCGGCAGGCGGCCTTTACAAGACCGGGACGAAGGCTGCGGGCTAAGATTTCGAAGTCTTTGGCTGTCATTTCTGTTTCCGTTCTGTTCTATAGACACGGAGTGACAGCAAATGTTACACCTATTCAAAAAAAATTTCTTCTACCGACACGCGAATCACTCTTTAAGATGCAGAATGGCAAGAAAACGGTCGACGGTCGCCTTGTCGCCGGAGTATTTTCCGGCCTCTTCGCTAAGCTTGCAGGTATCGCAATAGAAGGGCCACGATTCCGTGATTTTCACCGCAATAAGTTTTATGACAATGTTCATAGGCTTTACGCCGTCGAAGTCGTTGGTGAAATGAGTGCCTATACCAAAAGAGGGTATGCACTTGTCGCAGGCATATTCATGAAGCCGGACAGCGCTGTCGACATCGAGCCCGTTGCTGAACACTATCTGCTTGCTGAGAGGATCGATATTGAGACTGCGGTATTTGGCCGTTATCAAATCGAGTTCCCTATAGTTATCGCCGCTGTCGACACGCAGCCCCTTGAACATATTGGCATAGTCTTCGGAGAAATTCAGGCTGAAAATACGCCAGCCGTAGGTATCATATAGAAAAGTACCCAGTGCGCCTCTGTATGTGTTGGCCCATGTAGCCATGGCTATATAGTTTGCCATCTGCGGGCCATACATGCCCGCAATGGCACATATCAGTTCATGAGCCATGGTGCCTATCGGTACGAGATCGTACTTCATTGCGAAATACACGTTGCTCGTACCGATGAAATTTCCCGGACCGCCGAGAGAATCCTGACAATCCTTCATGGCTCTTATGGCTGTATCCTGTGCCCTGAAAGAGGCGCGGCGCCGTGTGCCGAAGTCGCTGAATGTGCATCCGGTCTCGATCATACGCCGGGCTTTCTCGCGCGATTTGTCGTAGTACGAATCGTAATCGAAGGATTTGTCCTCGCCGGTCATTATATAGTATAGTTCAGCGATAATGGCCAGAACCTTGACTTCAAGAAAAATCGTATCGCTCCAACATCCCTCGAACATTATATCGAGATGGCCGGCAGCATCCTGCTCTACCCTTACCCAACGGCTGTCGTAGCGGAAACCCTTGAGATAGCTGTAGAACCAAGCGGGAATATAGCGGCAACGACGCCGCATGAAGTCAATCTCCTCGTCGGTTATAACCACCGTCTCGAGCATTTTTATCTGGCGGCGAAGCTCATCGGCGAACCCCGGAGGATAGACCGTATTGTTGCGGTCGTTGAACCGGTATTTCACCTGTGTGCGGGGGAAATTCTGAATTACAGCGCAACACATAGTGAACTTATAGAGATCATCATCTGTGAAATGTTGAATTATCTGACGCATGACAGCCCGTATTTAGAAATTAACGAATCGAGTACCGCGCCTCCGTCGATCGATGGCGTGAACTCTTTCAGGACATTCAGTCCGCTCTTCACTCCGATATTCATCCAGTCGCGTATCGTATCGGCCACACAAACATCGCCGGCAAGTCCGCAAATGTCTGTGCGGCCGATGTTTTTGCTTTCGACAATCGCGAGAATCCTTTCGGCGGCGTCCTTGTTTTTGAATATTGAATATTCTTCTGTCAGGGCATCCTCGCCCTTGTGAAGCACTGTAACTTTATCCGGGCATTCAAGAAGCCTGTCCATAATCGCAGGCCATATGGCAGCTCCGACCGAATCGGCTACACAGTGCGCGGGCCATTCACCGCCCTCGGATCTGAACGAACAATGGTGCATGGGATGGCTGTCGGCCGTAACAATAATATGGGTATAATCATGGTTGTTGCGGAGCAGATATTCAGCCAGAGCATCCATGGCTTTTTCTGCATCGGGTACCGGGAGCGCACCGGTTATGAAATCTATCTGCGGGTCGATTATAAGCAGCAGTCTGTTATTCATACTGGCTATGTGTTAATCGTTATTAAATAGAATATCGTCATTACAGGGAGAACTTTCCGTTTCTGCTTCTATTGTAGCATGGCTTATTCCGTATCGCTTTGCCTGATATGGTCAGCCTTCACCTCCATCGTTTCCGGCGCGAGGCAAAAACTGCAGTCTTTACAATAGTACGGAAACAAAACTCGGTACATCGACATATTTAATATTCACTCTCTAAAAACTTGATATAATTATTCATCTATAGATATAACATCGACAAGCGCTTATGGTTGCACTCAGTCTTTTTATAGGCCGTTTAATAATGACCTCCTAATTTATGAGATGGTTTATTATACACAAAAAAACGAATTAATTTACCACCTCATGTGATGATACTCACCGAACAAAGAATGTACAACATCCAGTTAGTGTAATAAAGATTATAAATGACTATATATTCTTTTTGACAGACTATAAACAATATATGCTATCAGACTTCCGATTGCCATTCCAAAAACTATATCGGATGGATAGTGTACGCCAAGATACAAACGGGTGTAGCACTCCAATAAAGCCCAACCTATCAATAGTGTGGCAAGCCATTTTCTTCTGAACCATAAGGTAGTAAAAACGGCAATCGCGAAAGAATTTGCAGCATGGCAAGAGGGGAAACCATATTTCCCTCCGATATATCCGCGAACTATATGTAACATAGCACTAACCGGATTGTCTGGATTCGTCGGTCTCAACTGTTGAACAGCAGGACGGATAATGCTGGCGCACAAATAGTCCGTACATCCTACCGCTACCATCAGCAAAGCGCAGAAAAGTATTGTTTTCGGAAATTTGTCCTTCCGGATGGAATAGGCAATTATGCAACAGACAACTCCGACAAAGAACCAGAAATCAGTTATTACAAGGATGGCATTATCCATAAATGGACTGTGGCAATTGTTGATCGCCACTACAATATTATTGTCAGCATTTCCAAAAAGAGGTTGAGACATAGCATATGTATTATTCAAAATGTCAACTGCAAAGCCAGTCCCTTACTCTCTTGTGAGACGTAGGGCGACAGGAATATGTTGGCATTATACCGTTTATGAAAAAATGTTTTTGTTATCACAGGATAAAGCCAGTATGCAGCCTGAGCGCAGAGTATTCCGAATCCGGCAGCTGCCACAACATCTGTAAGCCAGTGACGATTGTTATACATCCGCAAGAATCCGGTTCCGGCGCCTACTGCATATCCGGCGACACCTATCCACGGTGATACGTTCCAATATTCGCGGCGCAGTATCTCGGCACCGGCAAACGCAGTCGCAGTATGGCCCGACGGGAAAGAATTGCGTGTGCTTCCATCGGGGCGTTCAACTCTTGTCAGTGTTTTCACTCCATAAACCGACAGCCCCGTAAGGAGATAGGCTGTGCCGGATATAATGGTGAGGTCAACATAATCGTGGAGCCCTTTTATCCCGCAAAGTCTTAATCCGTAAGCGGCTGCCAAAGGCGCATACTGGCTGAAATCATCGACACCTAATTTCGAATGAGGATGCTCCTGAAGTTCCTCTTTTGTTTCATGGTTTGTATATTTCAGCCAGTCACTTTCCAGTCCTATAAATCCTGCTCCAATCAATACACCGGGTATGATAAGCTGGGTAGGGCGGAATCGGTAAGGATTCTTACTCTCATGGCATTTCAGAGTATCGACAGTCAGAGTGTCGGTATTTTCATTTGCGGCGAACACCATTACCGGCAGGATAACGCTCCAAAGGAGTGTAAGTATTCTTTTCTCGTACATCATGACATTACATTTCTTCATCATACTCCACATTATGATGCTGTTTCTTGCCTCCGCCTCCGAAGTTCCAGCTTAATCCAACATAGATGATGCGGGGATTCCTGCGTTTTTCCACTTTCTGCTTCAGAGCCGGGGTATCAAGGGTATATGATAGTTTATAAGTATCGAGCAAGTCTGTTACTGATGCAAAAAGAGCGAGATTTATTGACGGTATATCATACTTCAATCCAAGGTTAAGCTGAAAGTCGCCATCACGTTTTCCCTGCGGCACAAGGGTCGCTGAATGATAACGGGCATTCAGTTGAATCGTACCATGTTTTATGGGCGTAAAATCAGCGTTCAACAAACCACTCCATGAAAACATCCCGCGATTACCCCCGAAGCCAAGTCTTGAGGCATTTATGCGATTGTAATACCCGGTACCATTCAGGTTTATGTCAAGCCAGTCCGTAACACGCATATTCCATACCAGCTCGATACCGGCATTGTGAGATGTCTGGAGATTTTCTTTCGTTGTCAGCAATATTTCATTGTCGATATAACGTGATACCTCTGTTATGCCGTCGGATATATGACGGTAGAAAAGATTTGCAGTAAGAGAACCAGTGTTTGAGAGCCATCGGATACCGAAATCGGCGGTATTTATTCTCTCCGGTTTCAGATCCGGATTGCCAGCCTCAAGACTCAACGGATTTATTCTTTCGGCAAAAGGATTCATATCGCTCCCTTGTGGACGGTTGATACGCATACTGTAACCGGTGGACAGTTCTATGTCGTCCCCGATATGGTGTGATACCCTTGCCGAGGGAAATAAGTCAAAATAATGCTTGCGTCGGCTTTCAGAGTTGGATTTCAGTTGATTGTCGATGTCAGTATATTCTCCACGCAATCCGGCATTGACGCGCCATAAACCAAAAGTCATATCGACGTTGGCATACAGCGAGTTCACCATCCTCAGATGTGTGAAGTCATTGCTTTCATCCGTATTGGGGATGAATGATGTCCCGTCCCAGTCGGAAACATGATAATTCTGTTCAGCTCTCAGATGCTCAAACTCATATCCCGAAGTTAATTTGATATTATCTGTCAAAGCGTGTTGCCATCTGAGGTTGGCGTTATGGATATAGTCTGCGTCCCAGACGGTTTCATTGTTCCGGGTCTCAACATCCTGACGCATTGTCGTGTATCGGTTCAATTCATCTTCCGATTCGGAAGAATACAGATAACCGATTGAAAGCTCATTGCTGTTTCCGTAACGATGGGTGTACTGGAGACTTCCTTCCCACATATTTTCTTTGGCATCGGCATCACGGTCACGATGATAGGAATCTGAAACAATGCCGTTCAAGTCTCTTGTACGAGAGTCAACATACTCGTCCCGCTTGAAATTTCTTCGGTTATAATTTCCCGCAACGCTAAGCATATCGGCAGATGTGATATTGGCGGTCATTCCAAGACGGAATGTATGGGAGACCGGCCGCCCCAATCCGTAAGTGGTCTGAGTAATGGTGTCCGAGGGAGATATGCGGTAATCATCAACGGTGCGGTCATAGCGGTCTCGTCTAAAGGTATATCCTCCGTAAAAATTCAGATTGCGGATACCGTAGTTTAAGTTCACGCCGACATTGTAGCGTCCCGCACTCCCGGCATTCGCAAGTATCGAGCCGTTGGAACCTTGTTTCGTATCGGTTCTCATTATTATATTTATGATTCCGCCCCCTCCTTCGGCTCTGTACTCGGAGGTAGGATTGTCAATTACCTCTATTCGCTCTATATTGGCGGCAGACAGCTGACTGAGAGCATCTGCACGTGTCTTTCCCGCCATCATCGCTGAGGGTTTGCCGTTTATCAGGATTGTCACGTTGTCGTTGCCTCTCAAGCTGACATTCCCGTCAATATCCACTTCAACCGAAGGGATATGATTGAGAATCTCGCTTGCCGAAGATGCTTTTGACGTAAGATCCTGATTGACGGTGTAAACTTTACGGTCTGTTTTTACTACTGTTCCGGGCTTCTTGGCGACTATGACAATTTCATCCAGATATTTGTCAAACGCAGATGTGTCAATGCTATCAGTTTCAACCCCGGTTTGAGCAGAAACAGACATAGTTATAAATAACGATGTAATGAATATTGCTAAACCTTTCATATCTTCTTGTTTGAAATTACGCGGCAAAGTTAGATTCTGATTTTGCAGAAATTCTGAATAGGAAGTATACCATACTCGCCTCATCAGCAATGCAATAAATTGTTAACTCTTATGCAATATTCATGAAATGGAATAAATCTAAATTTGCGGTACTAAACAGTATTTCAATCATGCGAATTGAAAAGGTCATAAAAATAAGGTAAAAGAATTTTTACTTTGGATTTACATCATGGCAGTCCTCATCGGGATTGTTTACGCAGCCTGTATGGGACAGAAAACAAAAACACCCGGTGAGATCATATACGAGAAAACTCATACACGATAGATGTTAGTTGCAATGAAAAAAGCTGCTTTCGTAATTCTGGGTATATTAGCCGGTTTTACATCCTCTATGATGGCGCAGGAAACAAAAAATTCCTATTTGCCGGAAATTCATGGCACAATACGGGCAAAATATGAGTATGAACCGACCATAGGGAAAGGTCGGTTCGAGATACGAAATGCCCGTATGAGTGTTGAAGGGAAAATCATACCGATCGTAAGATACAAGGCGGAAATAGACCTGTCGGATGAGGGAGCCATCAAGATGCTTGACGCTTACGTACGACTCCAGCCGAAGGAGCGGTTAAAATTTACATTCGGACAGATGCGTGTGCCGTTTTCCATTGATGCCCATCGTTCGCCGCATCTCCAGTATTTCGCCAACCGTTCCTTCATAGCCAAACAGGTGGGAAATGTCAGGGATGTGGGTGCAGCCGCATCATGGACTTTCGGGGCTGAAGCTCCTTTTACGCTAGAAGGCGGAATCTTCAATGGTTCTGGCCTGACCAATCAGAAAAACTTTTGGACTTCAAATTATAATTTCACATTCAAATCGCAGATTTGTCTGTGGCGGCAGTTCAATATCGTGCTAAGCTGCCAGAAAGCCGGTGCCGCTGATGTCAACACATATATGTACGACGGTGGTGTCTATTGGGAAAATCCCCGTTGGCACATAGAGGCGGAGTATCTGAGAAAGTATTATTCACATCACGCTTTCAATCCGGTCAATGCCGTGGATGCGTTTGCGGCATATCGGCTGCCATTCAAAAGGAACAATATGGCTTTGTCCTTTTTAGGTAGATATGACTATATGTCAGACCACAGCACTGGAACAAAAGATGATAATGGATTCCTTAAAACCGATGATCCGGAACGCCACAGACTGACCGGAGGATTGACGCTAAGTATGGGGAAAGGCGCACTTCAAGCCGATATCCGTCTGAATTACGAACAGTATTTTTACAATAAAGGTGTTGTGCCTTCAATATCCGAGCATAATAAAATTGTGCTTGAATTTGTGGCTCACTTCTGAATCATCCCGTTCAGTATAACCGTGAACAGATGGTTGCCGGATACAAAGTCATATTTTATATCCCAACGATGAACATCGCAGACGGCTTTGGCTATCGCAAGTCCAAGGCCGTTGCCTTTAGAGCCGGATGTTGAAGCAAACCGCTGGAACAGCCGGCTATTGTCGAGCGGTTTCCCGTTATCGGACGGATTGCTGACCATAAGTTTATTTTCAGTCAATGAAATATCAACTTGTCCGGAATTGCGGAGAGCATTGACCACCAAATTGTTTATAAGGCTCTCAAATAGAGTCCGGTTTGTAGTGATTTTACATTTGGTGTCTGGGAATGTGGTGTTCACCTTGTACCCCAGCGATGTCAGGCTGTCAGCGATGTCCCTTATTATAGAGACCATATCCACTTTTGTATTGACGGCAAACTGGTCGTTGTCGATTTTTGCAAGCAGCAGCAAGTCCCGGTTCAGGCGTTCCATGCGTCGGTTTGCATTATATAGTTCATTGATGGCATCAAGTGTTTCTTTGTCAAGATTCCGCTGCAACAACAGGTCGAGGCGGCTCCTCATGACGGCAAGCGGAGTCTGGAGTTCCTGCGAGGCATTTTCTGTGAATTCCTTTTGCTGACGGTATGTCTCCGAATTACGCCGCATGAGTCTTGTCAGCGCATGGTTGAGCCTGCTGAATTCCTTTATATCACCGTTTTCAAGAACCGGTATAGTCCTGTCGGAAACCTTGAACTGTTCCATTGACTTCAAAGTGTTTTCAAATGGATGCCAGAGATTGCGCAGGGAAAAACGAATGGCGATAAGCAACGACAAGGCTATAACAACGAATATAAGAAGATATTGAATCATCACTCCGGCGATAATATCCTGCTCCAAGTCAAATGACGGTGGAAGCCCCTCTCCCCCTTCAATAGACTCTATTATGTCAATCATATCTTCCGCATAAAAATATCTGGTTATCAGATAAAAAAGCGGGGCGGTGAGAATAAATACCGCAGCTATGCTTACAATAATCCTGTCGCTTGTTTTGTGTAAAAGAGTTTTCATTCGTCAATATTCCATTTGTAACCGGTGCCGTAAAGAGTCTTGATACTATTGGGCATTCCCGCCGCAGCCAGTTTTAACTTCAAGTTCTTGATGTGGGCATAAATAAAATTGAAATCATCGAGCAAATCTGCCATATCGCCGCTGAGATGCTCTGCAATCGTACTTTTGGATACAACACGGTTGCGGTTCTGTATAAGGAAGAGCAACAGGTCGTATTCGCTTTTCGTCAATGCGATATGATTGTTCCCGACTGTCACTCTATGTTCCGGGAGGTCTATTGTGAGTTGTCCGGCGTGAAGCGTGTTGTCGCTTGTGAATTTTTTCCGTCTCATCAGCGCGAAAATCCTCATGCTCAGTTCAGGCAGATGAAAAGGTTTGGGCAGGTAGTCGTCCGCTCCGATTTTCAGTCCTTCGACCTTATCGTCAAGAGAGTCTTTGGCGGAAACGATTATCACTCCGGTCTGTGGCGATTCTTTTTTGATATTGCGCAATATATCGAGACCACTGCCGTCGGGAAGCATGAGGTCAAGGAGAATGCAGTCATATTCATAGGCAGCAATCTTGTATAGGGCCTCATTGCAGGTATAGGCGTGTTCGCAAAGATAATCCTCGCGTCCAAGATATTCGGCGATACACTTTGATAGCATCCTCTCGTCTTCTATTATCAACAGTTTCATGCTTGCATATTTTTCAAGCTGACAAAGTTAGAAACCGATTCTGTATGAAATATGAATCCCGTTATTTCCACATCATCAGTATGCTGCCGGCGCATATAAGTATACCTCCTGCTATAACCTTTGGCGAAACAGGCTCTTTCAGCAATATAAACGCGAGTATGATAGTCAGCACAACGCTAAGCTTGTCAACCGGAGCCACACGCGACACATCACCAATCTGGATTGCCTTGAAATAGAACAGCCACGACAAGCCGGTCGATATGCCGGAAAGTACAAGGAATACCCAAGTGTAACGCGATACAGACTTGACTTCCTGCAAATGGCCTGATGCAAAGACGATACCCCATGTGAGAAACAGGATAACAGTGGTGCGAATCGCTGTGGCGAGGTTTGAATCAACATCTTTAACTCCCACTTTGGCACAGATGGCTGTCAGTGCAGCAAACAGTGCCGATAACAAAGCATATATCTTCCACATTTCTGTAACTATATACGGTTAATTTATCCATGTCAAAGATAACCGATACAATTTCTGTTGCGTAATTCGGGATGTAAACTTTTTATTAAATCTCATATTATAATAGTCTGTACCCCATAGTAAAAATATCCCTATCCAATAAACTTTATGTGATATTTGGAAAAAGGTGCTGGTTACATTCCGATATGTCGTTAACCTGTTTTTTTCACAGAAACTAAGATGCATAATTACCCTGGGTTCGCCTATATAACGTACTGAAATTCTACAAGAATCAGCAAATTAGATATCGTCCTAATTTATAAAGCATATTCAGCCTTACTTCCTCTTGGAGTATGCTGAACCGTTATGTGCAGCTCTGCAAAATGTTAAAATCGGAATGTTAAACGCAAAAAACATCATAAAAATTTGCACAATTCAAAAAAAGCCCCTACCTTTGCACTGCTTTTAAGGAAAAGCCGATTCGCTAGCTCAGCTGGTAGAGCACAACACTTTTAATGTTGGGGTCCTGGGTTCGAGCCCCAGGCGGATCACCAATAAAATAGGCCAAATTGCTAATTTTAAGCAGTTTGGCTTATTTCTTTCCTTAAAATTGTCCTCCTTTTGTCCTCCTACGCCAGAGTTGAGTGCTACAATTCCGTAATTTATAGCGAAACCATCGTAATCTTTGTCAACGTTTTGTCAACGAAGTTGCATTTTCGGATTGTACCATCATTTTCAATTATGGGCAGTTGTTGTATTTTATGCAACAACTAATAGTCTCAATAATAAGTAGCTATATGTATCCACATTTGAACTGGTGCAAAAATTGCACAAGTTCAGCTCCCATATCTTATGGGAGCAACTTTTTTCTATCAAAATTAACTAATACGTTCCGGGATTCTTTATTCTCTAATAGGCTCGTGATAGATTCGTCGGGGGACCGTGTTGAGTCCTAAACATTTATGACGCAGCCAAACAATCATATGGCTTTAATTGAATATCCTTAAGTGTTAATTTTAACTTGGCTTATTCAAACATTAATTATAGTGAGAACAATACTAAGCTACATATAAGCAGGTTTCAATTTGATTATTAATGAGGAAATTTCGAATCCAGATGAATATCACCAATAACGGGTACAATATGAATAAGGAAGCGTTGATTTCGAGAATCATCTTTGACACTGATATGAGGTGCACGAGGTACACCGTGTTCACCGCTGCCTGCAATAACAAGTTCGCACTTTTCCATATTAGTAAAATCTATACCCGCATTGTCCCGCCAAAACTCATGGAGTTTAAGAGCGCGTTGGTAGCTGAGGACATCATTATTGAAGTAATCGTCAATATGATAGCCGTCGGCAGAAGCCTGTCCCTCGATAACGACAAGATACTTAATGTCAGTACGCAGAGAATCACTCTGTTGCAAATTAAGTATTGTGCGCTTGATTTCTTCACCTGCATCCTTAATTTGTTGACGAATAGCGTTAGCCTCTGTCAGATTATATTCGGAAGATTTAGGGTCATCTTGAAGTAGGTGATCAAGAGAAAACTTACCTTTCTGATAATTAACCTGAATTTTGAAGATATGTTTGAGGTAATCTTGATTGAACTCGAAATATTCGGGGTCAATATTATCTACAGCCTTGTAGATAGACATAATTTCCTCATACTTATCTTTGAACTCCTCCAGTTCGCGCTGCTTGATCTTGAAGCGGCTATAAGATACCGCAAAAAGTACAAGCATGATAGCGAACAATGTGGTCATAATATCCACATAGCTCGGCCAAAAAGCACTTTTATTATTGCGACTATCCATATGTAAATTTATTTACGTCCGCCGAAGATACCACCGAAGAAGCCACCACCCGAAGTTGTCGGGGTTTCCGGTTTATTTTTGGCGTCTTCAATAGCCTTGTCAAGAAGTTTGCGTATAGATTCGACTTCTCGACGAGTGGTTTCGATGGTTTTATCTACTTCTTCACGAGAACTTTTAGTATTGATTGAGGAAAGCAATTCTTCAATCTTTTTCAGCTTGCTAAGCTGAGAGAACTCTTGCTGAATCTGATCAAGAGAGAACTTCTCCTCGATAGCGGCCACAATCTCGCGTCGGCGTTCAAGCATTTCTTTTTCGAGTCCATCGAGAATGTTCTGGAACTTTTCGGCATAGGTTGCGAAACTTTCTTCGTAAGTACGACCGAGTTTAACGATAGCTTCGGATTGCATCTTGAAAATATTTTCAAGATGTCCGTCGGAAACTTCCATGGCCTCGACAGCGACTTTTTGCTTTTTCTTAATAGCAGTAATCGCTTGTTTGAGGGCTTCAATTTCGGTGTTACCGAGAAGGTCTGTTTTTTCGATACTGCGACCAAGAGCATTAATACTTTTCTCAAACTCAGTGATGCGCGAGAATATCTGATTGAGCTTATTGGCAACATTAAGGGGTATTTCGAGAGATTCGTTATAACGGCGTTGCGTGTTGACAAGTTCAACGGTAACGTCCTTGATAGCGTTGCGAGTAACTTCAAAGCGATTAAGAGCCGTTGTAACGAGGTCAAAATTCTGCGAAGCACGAACAAAAGCATCGAGGGATTCAACGACACCACGAGAGCGGAGAGTTTTGAGAAGTTGAGCTTGCAGGTCAACATTTTCATTGATTTTGTCCATATTCTCGCCCATGACGCGCACAGCTTCCGAAACGATGGTTACGTTCTGCTCAAAAGCCGTACCGAAGCGTTGTGTACATGAGTCAAAAGTCGCCTGAAAGCGGTCGATAACATTATTGAAAGACGGCTCAAAAAGGTTGATGGTGTGGTGCAGTTTATTCAGAGCGGCAACCATGCTGACACCGAGCGTCGGCATAAGTTCATTCTGAATAAACTCGTAAAACTCGTTCTTGTTTTCACGAACCACCCTTTGAGTCTCGGCTGCAAGATGATGAGTAATCGTCGTAAGGAGCAAACCGATAAAACTTGTTGACATCGAAACGAGAACACCGGAAATAAGATTGCCGATAGTCTCGTCAGTAATTCCCTCACCATTCGGAGAAGAACCCAAACCGATAGTGAAGAATAACAGGCCGAGGAATACACCAATGAAAGTACCCATAAGGCCTACATAGGTAGGGAATGCAATACGTGACGTTGCATTATCATACAAAACATTGATTTTTCGGTCAGTCTTGTTTTGAATGACCGAAAAATCTGTGGTACCATGGTTCTTTTTGGTGTATTCATTCAACTCCTTGATAAGAGTGTGTAGGCTGGAGCCTTCTTCCGCTACATAAGGATTGAGCTGAGAGTCCTCTGCCTCACCATATACTTCATATTCGCGTTTCTTAACGAAGAAATTGCGGACTGTCTCTAATTTCTTTCGGTTTCCGAAAAAATAATAGAGCTGCACGCCAAACGCGATTATAAAAGTCGCGATAGATATAATCAGCGATACGATAGAGATGCCTGACTGAAACATATTAAATCTTAGTGAGTTTTAACACATTATCAATAATAGGCAAGAAGAATACCGAATCGTGATAAACATCGCTGTCATTGAGTTTCTGAATGACCTGGGTCTTGAAGTTCTTCTCCAGAGAATCCTGAGTGCCGGAAGAGATGAGATTGATTATCTCGGTTGAGTCAACCTGTTTATCAAGCTCACCCTTGGAGATAAGGATGCGAAGGAGATCGGCGTAGAGTTTATTGAACGATGCGAAGGTATTGAGAAGATCGCGACTAACCGTAGGGAAGTCGGCTTTAAGCTGCTCGACATTCTCATAGACCTTATCAGAAACACCTTGGAAGTTAAACTCGTCAGGCACATCGACATCGGAGTTGCGATAAAGTCCACCATAGCAGGTACATTCTTTTCGACTATCAGGAAGTATAACCTGAATATCCTTTATGTCGCCATAAACATTTTTGAAGATTGTGGCGACAAGTTCTTTGATGGTTGCCTTATCGGAAGAAAGCAACCCGTCGATGTAACGGCTACCATTTCCGCAGAAAAGGACAGAACGCGGACATGCGAGGTTCTTAGCCTTATACATCTTCGCCATGAAGTACACGATAGAGGCGAAATGATATAGGAACAGAGGCTTGTATGCTTCTTTCAACTTTTTGGTGATTTCGCAACGGATATCGTTGCTCAGCCAGAAGTTAATGATATCCTTAGTGGAAACCTCTTTGTCGGAGCGCATCTTAATATTGAGCTGTTCAAGTTCATCGGTATGGTCGCCGAGATGAATGGTCTCAACGAAGCGTTCGTAAATGCCGTTTACACGATCGTTGTCGAATCCGCTGAAACCATTACCCCAAATAACATCGCAACCGAAGTGAACAGAGTTTGCGATTTGGGGTTTGCCGTCGGCAAAATAAATGAAGTCGCTTGAACCACCACCTATATCGACGATTGAGACAGCGTCAACGCTGTTGAAAGAGTTCTTTTTACTGAAATAGTAATATGGAGCCTCTGATTCAGATACACATTCGATTTGCGAAGATCCTATATTAAGAAGATTCTTCGCTTCCTCTTGCCAAATGGTCGTATAGATGTCCTTGATAGTACCCTTGAAGCTGAGAGGACGGAACCAAATCAGTTTGGTATTGGCAAGCAGACCGTTCTTTTGGAGAACGTCTGTCTTGATGATAAGGAGCAGCTCACGGATAAAAAGACGCAGTTCTTTTTCGTGGCTGTCCTCCCACTTAATATCGGTAAGGATTGACTGGTTTCCAAGTCCAACAGATGTCTCGTAGAAGAAAGCTATGTTGCTGTTATCAAACAGTGATGGCTTGCTTCTGTCGCCTTTTTTCACACAGAGAGCGGTACGGATTGGGAACCGATAGATAGAACCATCTATGAGAGCCGGAACGAACTCGGTATTAAAATTCTTGCGACACTTCGGAGCAATAGCGTTTTCAATCACCGAGACAAGCGAGTGTTGAGAAGAACGCTTGAAATCGTGGAGGAACGCCACCATTGGCTCGCCCATATTTAGCTGTTCAGGCTCGTTGTCCCGACCTAACTTGCAGCATGAAATATAGGTGTTTGTAGTGCCAAGGTCAACTGCATAAGTGAAGGAGTCTTGGGTACGCTGTGCACGTTTCCAATTCGGGAGCAGCACACCCTCACATGTTCCGCTGTCGAGGGTAAAGCGCAAGCTGATAGCGTCGAATTGGGAATTAAATATCTCGTAGAATTTAGAACCGGCATCAATCTCTCTTTCATCATTTTGCTCGGAGCGAACAACGGCAGGGCGAACGCCGAATTTGGCGTGAGTATTATCCCTATCAATTGTTTCAATTTCCTCTAAGCGGTTATCGTCGTTTTTGAAGAAGAACGACATCTCTATATTGTTGATAGAAACCGGACGGTATTCTGCAGTTGAATCGTTTATAACCGCCATTACCTTGAAGTAGTTGTTTTCGTTTCTATTCGGAGAGAGAATGTTAGGAAAAACAGCAAGGTTGAAGCTAATGTTTTCTCGTTGCAGGTTCACTATTCTACCACGAGTACCGAAGTTATCGGAATCGACATAATAGTCCTTGGTGTATTCCTGACCCTTATATTTAAGAGTAATGATAACTTTGGCATTGGTTACTTTGCAGATACAATGGAAATCGCCCTCAATAAGAGATAAGGCTTCATGACTGATAGGCAACATGAAGTCGTAATCTCTGTTATCATCTGCCCCGGCGTATGTCATAGGCTGATAATAGTCCTTAGACAGACGGAACGGCAGTTTGATAAGAGTATCATTGAAGAAGTTTACGGTGCTTAGGCCAGAATCTTTGCCAACTGGCAGACCATTTACGATAAGCTCATTAGAGTTTTCGGAAATGATAGGTTTGAACTGCGGTTGCCAGTTTTTGTTGATTTCCGGGTCTGTAATTTGAATTTGCTTGATATAATCGCGGAGTTCTTTCATCTCATCGCCCAGAGGGGAATTATCAACGAGATGAAACATATAGTTTTTGAAATCCTTGTCGCGAGCACCGAACAAACGAATATCACGGAAGTAAGTACCACCAGACTTCCGAACCAACGAAGGCATCTGCTGATAGCGTTTACCCATGAAAGAAGTAGTGCCGTTTCCTCGGTGATCTACTTTCTTATCAAGATCGGGAGGTGTTACGAAGCCGGTAAACGGCGATGAAGTGGCGAGAAGATAATCGCGACCACCATCGACGAGCACTACAAAAAACAGACGGTTGCCGGATGCTTTGAGGTCAGAGGTAAAATAATTCTCCACCGCACTACCGAGAATAGGGACTTGTGTTTTCAAGTTCTTCAGGTCAGTGGCAAACTCCCACTCACGGATAACGATTTTACGGGTATCATCCCATCTGCCTTCGTGGTAGGTCAAATTATAAAGAAGTTCAAAAACGTCGAGAGTGTCAGACACGAGACGGTTATAAGCGTCCCCAGCGCTTTTCTTAGGGTTCTTGACTTCTTCGAGGACACGGCGAAAAGCCTCTTTAACAACGAAGAAACGAGCAAAAGGAGTCGGAAGAGCATTTAACGCGCTACTATTGTTAGTGCGTTGCTCTGAGATTTTAGCGAGGTCTCCGGCAGTGATAGGTCCTTTTTCAGCCGTCCATTCCTGGCCTTTAAGACCGCGCTCGATTATATTGAGGTCAACACTACTCATAGCGTTACATTATTTTAGATGTATATTTATCAATAGCTTGGTAAGCATAATCAAGGAAGCGACGGAGCTTTATTGTGTGAGTATCGTCCTTATCCCTATTGCTTGCGCGTATCATATCCAACAAGTAATAGGATTCATCCTTGGCATCAAGCGAGAAGTCCTGAATCCAGTTGGAAAGTTTGGCGTTACGATTGTTGGGGTCTGCGATGGTAAGTGGAGCGAAGCCACGTTTATTCTCGGCAAGTTCCTGGTACCATTGGGAAAAACGGGCGAGGAAGTTTCGGAGGCTGACAAAAGATTTGTCATTATAGAAATCCTCGTCAAATCCACGGTTTTTCGATAGCGGGAACTGGCTCTCGTTGGGAAGGAAATAGACCAAACGAGAGAGCATCATCATGTCTGCGACTGCCTTAACAACATCGTTGTAGGCATCGCCGAGAGAAGAAACCGAAAGAGACTCGACATCATCTTTGATGGCGCGAGAAAGAGCCTGAGTTTTATCGGGCTTATCGGTCTTTGAGAGGAAATCAAAGAGAGCGGTAGCGGCGACAAGCTCGACGAAATGTGCTTTATCTTCCTGTTTCTTCTCGTCGTTGGCGTATGTGGTTTTCATACCCTGCTCACCTATGTAATATAGATAGTCAGACAAAACGCTTTGTTCATAATAAGCAAGAGCGGACTTTGTCTTGGTAAGGAAGTTTGCCGAATCAATGTCGCTATCAGTTGTCGAGGGGTCTTCGAGCGAGAAGTACGGAAGCACCGAGACGGCACCCATAATAGCATCCTTGACATTAGGATGGTCAGTAGAGTTGCGTACTTTCTTTTCAAGAAGCGGATATCCTGAGGCACCAGTGCCTCCAAAAATCGAACTAATGATAAAGATGCGGTCACCTTTCTGACAAGCGTTGCAGAACGCTTGGAACCAGTCTGCGCCCTTTATCATCTCACCGAGGACAACCGTGCCGACATTAGGACTACCTTTGAAGCCTACAGACAGGTCATTGTCAAGATTGGCTTGCGAGAACATAGTCTGTACGAGATACTTATTCACGTCCTCAGAATTAAGGTTGCCAACATTGAGGTACTGACCAAAAGAGCGTTTTTCAGCGATAGGCTCGGATATGTCGTTTTGCTGACCATTCAGTTTCGCCAGATCTGCAATCTCAGAGCCGAAGAATCCGCGTATCGGATTGAGGCGTTTACCGTCGCTGAGAATCACATTATTGTAAACAGTTTCGTACTCGCCAATAAGGGTTTGTAAATTACGCTTTTCTTCTAAGTCCATGTGTGGGTCGATAAGGACAGGAACAATTGTATAACCCTTAGCATCCATACCTGCTGCGAGCAACATAGTAATGGACTTCATAACTCGGAGACCGGTGCCGCCGATACAGAATACAAATACCCTTTTCATAATCAGAATTTGAGGAATTTATAAGCGTTGGTACGACCTACATTACACCAAACCAATGATGTTAAGAAATATAGTATCAAGCAATAGAGTGCGTTATTTAGCACGCACCTCCAATAAAGCGATGTGAGACCTGTCTTGATATTTGTTTTAATACCGACATACTCTATAACGGCAGTACAAATGAGCGATAGAACAACGGCTATGATTCCCCAAATGCACCAATGCTTAATTTTGTAATGACGACCAGGCATCTCGTTATACACGGTATAATAGTAAAACGCAAGACCAATACCAAGCACAGCGGTAACAATAAGCAAGATAGGCGAAAATCCGTCAAGCTGTCGCCACACTTGATCCGCCTGTGCTTTGAGTTGTTCATTTTGTGCAAAGTTCTGCAAGAACTTGCCCTTAGACGGTAGGAGGAAAAATATTTTGTCGAGACCCATATTGAGTTAGTTTTTAATCTGCATAGGAAGATACGAGGATGCGAATAGGTTCATCGTCGAAAGTATTGAGACGTGCATTGAAGCATCCCTCCAAGAACTTATTAAAGGAGAAGGATCCAGACAGGTCATTCTCTTGTTGCACTGAGATCATATTGTTAAAGGCAATGACATAGCGACCATCGAACGGTTTGTTAGTAAACGACCATTCAACAACTTCATCATCAAGAGCGACATTATAGAGTTCTATGAGATAATCAGCATAAGACATACGCTTGAACTCGCCTTTATATGCGTGGTCATCTACGAGGTGGTCTTCATCTGTGAGCAGTGTAACATCGACAGACGAGCCATATAGAGCTTTAGCCTTAAAGCAATCTTTTAGAACATCAGCATCTACTACCCCCCAAGGATAACCAGTCATGTTGACGCGAACGACGAATTTACAGGTGTCTGAAAGGTTGCGGTCAAATGTTGTAATCAGATTTTTCGGATAAGAAGCACTAAGCATACCATTGTTAACATCTTTAATTTCATAATAAGGTGTATGGTAGTTCATTGCCATATCTCCGGATTCAACATAGGAGTTGGTTGCTTCGCACCAACGGGCTATGTCATTACGGACGGCGGCAACATTTTCAGAGTTGCCGATGATGATATAATAGTATGGAGATTGTTCTTCTGCAATGGAGCCATTCTGATTTAAGAACTCTGAGTTAGCGCAGACGAAAGCAAGCGACACATTTGGATGAACACCGATTATGTTCCTGATCTGTTCCTGGTATTGGAGAAGTTCTGGGGCAGCAGTTTTACCCATAGGGCTATACTTCATATCCGATACCAAAACTGCGACCTCATTTTTATCGGTATCAATATTCGAGATGATATTATGAAGCATCGCAGGGATATGGGTTGATGAATTGGAAACGAAAGCTCCAGCGTTCATCTTATTGCGGAAAGTGCCAAGTATTACGGGAGCGTCTATTTCGCCGCCATTAGACATAGTATAAACATTACCGTCGGTAATAGGTGCAAGACCTGAGAAAACAGACCATACTGTTTTCTTGAAGTTGTTAGCTTGATTGGCTCTAAAGAAACCATTCATGCTACCAGAGGTCTCAACATAAAGTTTTGCAGACTGAGGAAGTTCTGGAGTAAATAACTCAACAATCGTGTCAAGCGGTGCTCCATCGGTATCGAAATGAGGGTCAGCAATTGAGTTAACCTCTCGCCCGCATGAGGATAATGCGATTGCCCAAGTTATACTTGCAAGAACAAAAATATGGCGTATGATTGGAATATTCATAGAGGGTAATCCATGTATGTATTGTCCATGACCCTCTATGGACTTGTTAAACAAAAAAAGCGCAGGATCCGTACCGTTACTTGTCCTGCTAATCTGTGGCTGTGGCTGCCGTCACTTCGTAGAACGAGTAACGCAGAGCCTACGCCGTATGATATGTGATACGCCAAAGGGGACATACCTATTAAGGTATAATCCACCTAAGGGTATATTAACCATACCCGAGACATCTACCGTTACTTCATTCTTGACGAAGTTTTGAAACTGCCACATTCCAGATTAGCCAAGAATCAAGCGTCGATAAACGCTTTCATTATGTAATGACCTCCCTCGCTCCGGCTTCCTAATTTGAAGTCTCACGGCGTTAGGTCACTGCAAAGTTACAAAATTTCTGTGAAAGTTTGGCAGTCAGGCATAAATAAATTTTAACGTCTGCCTGATATACCGCGTTTGGGCTGAGAGGTTTTCATCATTTTGTGTGCTTGCATCATACAGCGGTAGGCAAAACGGCGGTCGTCTTCATCCGGATTGCGTCCCCACGGGAGGTTTGATGAGGTGCCTCCACCGCCACATGACTGGGCGAACTGGGATGCACCATCGAGATAGCCGAGGAACAGGTACATGGCACACTTCAGAATCTCGTTGGGCCGCTCCGCGATTGCTGTGAGAAAGTCGCCGTCAATATTGGCTTTCAGTCCCGACGGCATATCGTCCAGCAATGAACGGACATCGACAACTATTCTGGCGAAGACGGCATCGGTGAGCCTCATGCGTACCTGCTCTTGATTCTTTTCCGTGAACTCGTGGAAATTCTTTTGAGCATTATCGCATTTTTCGCTGAGGGCATCAAGTTTATCCTGAAGCTCGGCAAGTTGCCGGTCAGCGGTCTTGAGTTTATCCCGTTTGTCGGCGAGTTGCTTTCCGGTAAGTGCGAGGTCAGATTCAAGTCCGGCGATGCGGCGACGCAATTCGGAAACATCTCCGGCACCATTCTCTATGTCTGACTCCAACTGGGTTCGCTCGTCATTCAGTTCTGCTTCCTGCCTTTCAAGATTCGCAATCATGGTCGTAAGTCCTTTCACTCGTGTTTCAGCCTTCTTGATTTGGTTTTCAAGTTGACTCAACTGCCCGGACTTGTCGCTTATAAGAGTTTCGAGTTTGGCGTTCTCACGGTGAAGGTCGCGGTTGTATTCAGCAGTCGAGCGATGCTGTGCGCCGGTCTCGTGAATATCATCGCCACGGTCAAGGCCGTATTTACGGTTCACTTCGGCAAGTCGGGTATGCAGATCTCTCATGTGCTGCTGCGCCTCGATTTTGTTCTTGCCTCCGATTACTTCCTTTGAACAGAGGCGTCCGTCGGCGGTCAACGGCACGAACACACAATGCGCATGTGGTCCCGTTTCGTCGAGATGGACGAGGAACGAAGCTACGTTTTCCTCTCCGAATTCTCGGCACACGAACCCATAGATGTCCTTTGCCCATCGCTCGATTTCGGGTTGCCGCATAAGATGACTGTTGGTCTCCTCATACTCGTTCAGCACCTGAGAACCGAAAGCCATCTCGCGCATCCGCTCACGGTTGCCGCCGAATACGACCATGACTGCACGGTTGGAGATGGCGGTCACTCGGGCATCCGGCCGGAGATGTTTTTTGATTATCTCCTCGATTTTGTCGCCTATGCGCCGCGATTTGTCAATAGGGGTTATCACTCCTCCGGACCCGACCTGAAAATTCAGAGCAGTTCGGGATCGGTCATAGTTGTGGTTGGGGTCTTTGGCCTTTCGCTCGAAGAGGTCATCGCTCCAGTTGCGCTGATGTTCATTGCTGACATTGGCATCGACTGATTTGACGGGCTTGAAGTCCATCATCTGTTTTGGTGACGACATATAAATATTGGTGCTTTTGGTTATGGTTTGGTTGGAATTAATCATATAACAGGGGTGCTTGCACAGTCAGTCTCCGCATCGGAGCCGCCAACCTTCGCATGAAGGTATATTAGGCTATACCCTCATAGGTCTTATTGCAAGCAATCTTGCCCCAGCTTTCCGGATGCGGTTGAACCGTACATTCCGACTTAAAAGAGGCAAATGTCTAAACGTAAATGTGGCTGATTTTTGATGAAATGATGAATGTATGTGTAACTCGCAGTATTACAACCCAATTCGATTCATCATAAGATTATATTTAATGAAAGGGAAAGAATAGGTGATTCCTCAACAACTGTAAAATCCTTTGATGAAAGCCGACGGCGTTATAACTTGCTTATTTTCATCCCTTTCATTAATTCTTTCATCAATTCATCAGAATAATGATAGATTCAGAATAAAATCTTTGGTAACGGTATAGTATCTGCCGACGGCGTTCTTCGCCGTGTACTTCGCCGGGAACATGCCGACTGCGTAAGCTCGGTAGGTAAGTGAGTTCGATGCAGGTTTAAGGTGCCAATATATCTGCAACAGGCGGCGTATCTCGCTTGTGTCAACACGGACATTCCGGTATGTGAGCAAAGTGGCTATGTCGTTAACAACGAAAGATACCGATGCCTCTCCCGTACTGTCCATTATATCCATGAGCAGTTCGGCAACCTCAAACTCTATCTTGGAGCGATTGGAGATTACAATGCGGTTGAGGGCGGCTGTGCGAAGTCTTTCCGGACTGAACCACATTCGGTTTTCGCATTGCACCGATAGTTCTCTCTGCATAAGGAAGTGGAGAAACGCCGGAATCTGTGCCACAAGTTTCTTCATGAAGAACGGGTCGTCTGTTTCCAGAGAGTTGACCTTCCGTACCCAGTATCGTACCTCCTCGCGGTCGATTACAATAGGGAAATGCTCGTTGTTGGAACATAGGACGAACTTGCCGAAGAAGGCAATCTCGTTTCTGTCTTTGCCTTTGGACTCCATCTTATATGATGTAGCCGTACTGAGATTCTTCAGTCGTTCCGAATCCTCTCGCCTCGATAGCAACACTTCATCGACCATGATAAGCAGCTTGCCCGCCCAGTCGGAGTTGAACTTGCTGCGGAAGTCCTCGTTGGTGTTGAAGGTGGCGTTGTCTTGGAAGATTGCCTTGAGCAGATTAAGAAAAGTAGTCTTGCCGGTGTTGCGTTGCTCGGATACCAATATCAGAATCGGCAGCTTTTGAAGCGGCATCTGATACAGCAACTGGATATAGTCAAGACCATACTCGTAATGCTCCCTGAAGATGTGGCGGAGCAAGCCGTCAATCGCGCACCACTCTCCCGGCATCGGCTTATGGGTGATTGGCTCATAGAGATTGTAGGCGTTGCCGATTATCTTTCGGTAGTCGGTGTGGCTCGGAACGGTGCAGAAGCAGTCATATTTCGGCACATCGTTCAGATAGTCCTTCCCGTGGTCAGCCTTGATAGTAGAAGACTTCCAATAGACAAGACACTTACAAGTGGTGCCGTTAGCCTGAGGTCGCATGACCTCACGGTAATACTCCGTGCCGACACGGATATATGGGCATCTGCTGTCATCTTGATTCGACAGGTCATTTTGCTCAAGTGTATTGTCAGCATACTCGACATCCTTTGCCTGCATCTCATCATCCGATGCCGCATCGCAGTGAGCAGGTTCATCGCCATAAGCAGGAAGCAGCTTGATAGGTTCGGTTGTCATATTGCACCCTTTATCATGCGTTCAACATCCGACAGGCGATATCTCACCTTGTTGCCTATCTTGATTTTCTCCAGATACTTGTCGTTATCCCATCTCCATAAGGTAGATAAAGTCACGCCGAGCATTTTGGCGGCTTCCTTGGCGGTGATGTAGATTTCTTCCTGAGGGGAATTTGCCTCAATCTGCTCCTGGTTCCAGGCTTTGAAAGCCTCACGCAGATCATCAATATTCATGATGACCATCGTAGTTTGTTTTTGATTTGAATTTTGATCGATGTAGAACATTAAAACTTTAAACGGATTTTGTTTTAACAGCGCAAAAATGATTGCGTAGTTGTTTGATTTTTTCGCAAAGTTATAATGTCACAATCGGTTTGTCAATAGCTCTGCAATGCTTTTAAGTATCTATAAGAAAGGAGATTATATTTATATATAAATCAAGAGGCCGCTTTGTTTTAACAAATATCTACATCGCGTTTCCGCTCGATAGAACTTCATGGAACAAATAGAATATGTCTCCAAGGAACTGGCAGTAAATTGGGTTTCATGGCCGGCATAAATTTTATCATTCGTTAGGAAATGCTCCCGGATTTATAAATGATGAATTAAGACTGTTTAACTATTATCTTTATGCAAATTCATTCACTCAGCCACCTGTTTTTTGCGGTGATACTATGCGAGTGGCTACAATGCACTTTCCCACAAATAGAAATCCGACAACGCGAACTATCGAATTGCCGGATTAAAGATGGAGTATTATTGAATTTTCTACGAACTATTGTTTGAGAACTTCCCAAGAGCCGCCTTTGTCGGAACCCACTCTGCGGATTTCGCCTGCCAGTTTCAGTTTCCTCAATATTTTCTTGATGCCCGATTCGGACATTTGCAACAAATCCATTAATTGATGAATCGTAGTATTTGGATTTTCTTTTAAGATTTCTATTATTTTCTGGTCACTTTTCTGGTCACTTTTCTGGTCACTTTTTGTATCGGTTTGGTTCGGTTTCTGGTCGTCCATCTCTGAACCTTTGAACTGGTTGATGTCGGTTGTGCCGCCCAGGTTGATTGCTACGAATTTCTCGCGGGGAATGTGGACGGTAACACCTCCTTGCTCGACCGAGAATGTGGGTGGAGTTAAACCATCGGCTTTGAAGCCATTGACAATCTTTTCGATGCCTCGACCCCAAGCCTCGATGAATCCGGCTCGGTAGAACGCCTCTGCCATTTTCGGATTGCGAGGCTGAGAAGTATGCTTACCCATGAGCTTTTCAACAGATAAATCATCCGGCAACTTTCCTTCATTCCAAAGTCGGATGTGGTCGCTATAAACGCTCATCTGCGTCCAAGTACCCTGATGGTCGCGGTGAACTATCGAGTTGCAGATGATTTCGCGTAAGGCTTCTTCGGGGAGTTCAAGTGGCTCTATGCGCTGCATCCCTTCATAGTGAATGGGCCGTATCAGATATTTCTCGTCCAATACGCGCATCACTCTTTCCGGCATCTGTATGAGGTTGCCGTCAACAATCTCCTGACTCAACAAGTCATAATTAGTAGATCCGAAACGACCTATCTTGAAAGCAGATGTAACGAAACATCTTTGAGGATGCTTGCCGAAAAGCAAGATAGCACCATTGCATGGAACGCCATCCTCCATCAGTCCAAGATTCGAAATAACCTCCTCCGGCGTAGAATTCTCTGCCTCAGGAGACATCCGCTTCTCCTTGATACCTTTCTTCAAGAAATACCGAATTGCCTCCGGGTCTATATCGTCGATTGTCGCGCCATAGCAGGGCATATCTTCCCAGCTTCTGCCGAATTTCTTCATTAGAAACTGTTGTAAAGCCAGTCCGCGCAATTCCTGATTGGTTGCGCCGCTCCGCATATAGAAAGCTCCTTTATAAGAAATGGGAATGTTGGACGGCTCAATATCAATTTCGATTATATCTTTCCAGTCGCGCTCTATATGGCTGACGGTAGGAACGATACCCAACATCGTCACAATTTTGTTGGGAATATCCTCCAACATCTGATGCAGATGCGTAACGCCAATGTCAGACATATCATCGTCAATGCCAATATATATCTTCCCACCTTGCGCATTAGCGAAGCCGCATACCCATTTGAGGTATTCGTCTTTCCAAATGCGCTTATATTCTGTGTTTTGATTCTCGTTGTTCATGTTGCAAATATAGCGATTTAGTACAGAATAGGGCATTTTAATAACCCATGACATTGACAAGTTCACGCTTCATGTCCTCGTCAATTTCACGGTATCTTGCGAAAGCCTTGCTACCTACGGAGTGTCCGCTCAACGCGCCTACAAGATTTTGGTCTTTCACCTTCTTGTAGAGGTTGCCTACAAAGGTTCGCCGTGCCATGTGGCTGGTTGCGATGGTATTGATTGGTACCTGTTCCTCAATGCCGGTCGTCGGATTGAGGCGAGTTACAAGGCGTGTTATTCCTGCCGCTTCAAAGATTTCTTTAATGGCCTCATTATATTTCTGCTGAGATATAAACGGAAGCAACCGACCATCCTTGACTTCTTCCCGATGTTTGTCAATGATGAGCTGCGCCCTTTCCGATAACGGAACACGAATTGTTTCCGGGCGTTCCTCGGCGGTCTTGGAGGCGATGTATTCCACACCGCCATTGATTACATTAGCAGGCGTCATCTTCATCAAATCACCCACGCGACATCCGATACAGCATTGAAAAATGAATATATCTCTCTGCGTGTCAAGATGCTTATTGTGCGAGAAATCGAAATCGGCAAGCTGTAACACTTCTTCATCCTTAATATAGATAGGAGTGCCGTATTTCTCATAGACGGAACTCACATACTTTGCAAAAGGATTATTCATGGTGATTCCTTGGGCATGGCACCAATGGAACAGAGCCTTGAAACGCTTTGTAAAAGTCACCATATAGTTGTCGCCTCTCGGTTTTGGCCTCTTGACCTTATGCGTCTTGTGAGTAATGGAAGGGTAAGACTTGTAAATGTTAGGATACTGGTCATACAGTTCCGGTTCAGCCCGAAGGAAAGCCTCGAAAGCATAGATATCCTCAGTCGTGCAAGTGTCAAAAGAGAACTTGTAAGATTTCTTCTCTGTCAGACGCTGATACAGTTCGAAACGATGCAACGCCCGCTGAAGGACACGGTAATGCCGCTCGCGTGGTTCCGACAACTGTTTCTGCTTTAGAAACTCATCAATAATATCGTCGAATGACAGCTTCTTCGCCTTTACCTCTTTCGGCGCATACTTTTCGGGATTGCGCCATCGGTCAATCTCTTTAGCGATGAAATCCTTTGTGAGTTCTTTTATCGGATGTGTCTCGCTCAATCCGATTAAAAATCGCTCAAGCGATATGAGTCTGTCTTCTGTGTCACGAAGTTCTGCAATCTCCTGTTGATTGGCACGAGGTTTTATAAATGCGCCATCCTTGAATCGTGATGCAAGGACAAAAATACCGGACTTGATGCGGATTTTGTCATTTTTCGATAGGCTAAGTCTAAGCATTATCTCAGACTTGCCATTGTCGTTGACTTTTGTCGAAAGGCCTCTTTGAATTGTTGCCATGGGAGAGAAAAATTAATGTTCAGTTGCTACAATACAAAGGTAATACTTTTTGTCCTCCTGAGCAAATTTTTGTCCTCCTTTTGTCCTCCTAATTGAAATCTAACGAAAATAGAATGAAATACGGTTTGCAATCCATTAAAATAAATCCGCAGTAAAACAGCATATTATCAGCGAATTGCATATTTAATCCGATTCAAATTAAATTCTATCATATTTCAAATCCCTGCTCCCAGGCGGATCACAGAATAAATCGGCAAGATGCCGCAAATCGCTGAAACTAAGACGGTTTCAGCGATTTTTGTAATACCTCTATCCGGCAAAATAGCGCACATAGTAAGGTTCAGCAGTGAACAAATCGTGAACAGCCCTCGCCGTGAACAGTTTTGTTCACGATTTCAGATAGCCGGATGTGACTACTTAATCTTCTGTGCTTTTCTGCGATTTGACGTTCACAAAGTGGGGCTTTCATACGCTTCGGCAGGTTCAGAACCCCACTTTTGATTGAAATCAGCTCGAAATTTAACTCTTATTTGCTCTTTTAACTTTTATGCAGCTGTTACAGAGCTATATTTAACGTATTCGGGCGACTTTGAGCGTATTGTTGGGCTGGATTAATCGTGAACAAACTGACGAATCAGGGAAAAACGGTGAATTTCACGGAATATGTATCGTGAACAAAGTATGCGATAATGTTGGTGTTCACGATTCTGTTCACGAAAATCTACATACGGCATTGATTTCCTTGTTCTTGCCTGTTGTGAAATTGGGTAAAAATGATTATATTTATATAACCATTAATCCACAATTTCAAATTATGTTACATGATTCTTATTTCACCTTGTCTTTCATCGCAAGGAAAGCCCGCGCCCTCCGCAACGGCGAGTATCCAATCTTCGTCCGCATAACCATCAGCGGGCAGGTATCGGAAATGAACATCGGGCGCAGTGTCGTCCCTGAAAACCGGGACCAGAAGCGCGCCATGTCGAAAGGCCGCTCCCGTCGCGACCTTGAACTGAACAAGTATATCGACGTTGTCAAATCCCGCTTCCTCGAAATACACAATATGCTCGTGCGTGAGGGCAAGATGGTCAACCCAAAAATTCTGCGTGACCATTTCCTCGGTACGGTCGAGAAACCGAAAATGCTCTGTGATGTATTCCGGCAGGCAAACGAACAACGCCATGCCGAATATGAGCGTGGTGACATGGGGAAAGCCACATATGAGCGTTGGGTACGTTGCGTCGCCTATCTGGAAGAGTTTATGCAGCTCACTCTGAACGTGTCCGACATTCCGGTTAAGGATGTGACGAAAGGATTTGTCCAAGACTTTGAACACTTCCTGCGCATGAACAAGAAAGCCTCAAACAATACTGCTGTACGCTATCTACGTTACCTCAAGAATGTCATGCAGTATGCCATAGCTAACAAATGGGCGACAGAAGATCCTTTCCTCGGTAAACGGTTCAAACGTACTGTCGCAGACCGCGAGGCACTCACAGAAGCTGAACTGAAACGCATGATGGATTTGGACTTAAACTATAAAATCCCTCAAAAAAGCGTAATATACTAAGACCGAGGCGAAAAATTCTCT
>ENA-ORMR01000490-ORMR01000490.1-human-gut-metagenome-genome-assembly--contig:-NODE-490-length-38728-cov-4.423913_pt1 | contig 38728 bp, 37 predicted proteins | sample MGYA00242107_ERZ509003 | MGnify/ENA primary metagenome ERZ509003 (study PRJEB26280, sample SAMEA2338699) | human gut metagenome | biome: human gut; feature: human-associated habitat; material: faeces...
AGCAATATAATAAGACGTATAACTAAAAATTATACGTCTTATTTTTCCCAATATGCTGTTGGGTTTACATTCATATCATCTTTTGTCATTTCAAAATGCAAATGCGGTTCATCAGCAATTTCAAAAGCTGCATTATCTCCTACAGAACCAATAATTTTTCCTTTCTCAACAGTTTGTCCCTCTGAAACAAATTCAGCTGTTTGAAGATTAGAATATATTGATTTAAATCCATTTGCATGTGCAATTGTTACTGTTAATCCATATCTCGGATCATTCTTTATAGATTCTACAGTTCCCGCTTCTGAAGCAACAACAGAACTTCCTTTATCAGCCTTTATATCTATTCCTAAATGAACTGTCCATTCTTGAAGTGTTTCAGAATATGTTAAATTAGAATCTGAAAAATCTTTTGCAATCTCTCCTTCTAATGGTACTGAAAAATGTAACTCTACTGGTTTAGGTGTTTCTTTTACCTCTGGCGTTGGAGTTTCTTTTATCTGGTTTACTGTATTATTAGTAATATTTGATGTATTTATTGCAATTTTTTATTCAGCCTTATTTTCAACTTCATTTATACTTTTATCTTCTGTTGAACTGACCATTGTAGCATCAAAATTTTCTTCTGATTCTATCTTAGCTATCTTAGCATTAGCTTCTTTTTTGGCTTTATATCCTGATAATGCAAATATAAAAATTATTAACACAGTTAAAAAGCCTACACCAATTATATAAAATCTTTTTTCTTTATCTAGCATAGTAGATTTATATCTTTTTCCTCTGTTCATACTCTCCTCCTATATTTTATTTATTACAAGTATTTCCATATTTTATGTATTTATACAAAGAGAAGATTATATTTATTTATCTTTTATATTTTCTATTTCAATATTTTTAAAGAAATGCTCTATGATCTCTTTATAATTCTTTCCCTCTTTTGCCAATGTATTACTTCCTGTTTGGCTTAACCCAACACCATGTCCATATCCTATTACTTTAAATTTCACTGTACTTTCTGATATTTCATATGTGAAATTTGATGACTTTAATTCAAAAATTTTTCGAGCTTCAACACCTGAAATATTTTTATTTCCTATTTTCAAAGTTTTAATTCTAGAGCTTTCTGTATATTCTAGAATTTCTATACAGTTCTCTTCATTCCAGTCTATTGAAAAATCACTGTAAGCAGACTTCATTTTGCTTTCTATTTCAGCTTTTGTATATTCTTTTTCAGAATAATATTGACTATATTCATCTTCACCACTAGTTTCTACAACTTGCAAATATGGGAAATCACTTCCGCCCCATACATTTATAGGAATTTCTGTTGTTCCTCCACTATTTGAGTGAAAAAAAGCATCAATTGGTTTTCCATTATATGTTATGACTTCACCAGCAGTTGAATATACTGCATTTGTTAATTTGCTCCATTTCTCATCTTGATTGTCTCCCCATTTTTCATATCTTTTTTCCTTAGATATCCATGCCTGACAACATGTACTGCTGTCACAAACATCTGCATTATCATGCTTATGACCATTTTCAATTTGGTATAAAGTGTATGTTCTAGCTACTGTAGCTTGAGCTTTCAAAGCCTCTTCTTCATACTCAACTGGCATTTCTGCTGCCACAACATTTATCAAATAATCTTCTAACTCTAATGTTTCCACAACATTTTCATTATTATGTAATAAATTTATTTTTTTATATTGTACACCTAAATCTAAGCTTGGCTTTTCAACATTAATTTCTATTCTTTGTGTATTCTTGTTTATTTCAAAGCTCTGCGTTAGGCACATTGGTAATATTACAAAAGCTCCTATACTAGAAAATAAAAAAAAGAATACATAGTGTTTTTTTATTTTTTCAATTATATTTTTCACAATTTCTCCTTTATGTTCTCTCTCATTTTCAATAAAATTTTCTTTTCTATCCTAGATACCTGTACTTGACTTATGCCATATTGTTCAGCAATTTGACTTTGAGTTTTATTGTAAAAATATCTTAATACTATTATGTTTCTTTCCTTTTCTTCTAATTTATTTAATTCTTCTTTTAATACTAATTTTCTTATTGTTTCATCTTCATAACTTTCAACTTTTACTTGTTTTATTAACATATTTTCGCTTCCATCATCCATATCTTCGTCTATTGATTTAACTTCTCTTTCTGCTTCCAATGCTAATAAAATATTTTCTTTTGATTCCTTTAACTCTTCTTTTATTTTTTCAATTGTTAATTCTTTTCCCTCTTTTTCATACTGCTTTCTAAGCATCTCTATTTTCATATTCAATTCTTTTAAACTTCTACTAACTTTTACAATTCCATCGTCTCTAAAATGCCTTTTCAACTCTCCTATAATATATGGAACAGCAAATGTAGACAGCTTCACATTATATTCTTTATCAAATCTTTTGATTGATTTTATAAATCCTAAAGCACCAATCTGAAACAAATCTTCAGTTTCGTACCTACTATTTTTAAATCTTTTTACTATACTCCATATCAATCTTGAATTTTTTTCTACAATATCATTTAACTTCTCTTTATCCCCAGATTGTGCTTCTAAGATTTCTTCTATTGTAGTTTCATACAAAATTAATATCTCCTAACAATCTAATAAATTTTGTTCTTTTTTTATAATTTTTTTCATTGTAACTTTAGTTCCTAACCCTACAATTGATTCAACTTTAAGTTCATCCATAAAACTTTCAACAATTGTAAAGCCCATTCCAGACCTTTCAAGTTCTGCTTTTGATGTATATAATGGCTTTCTTGCCATTTCAACATCTTCTATTCCTTTACCAGTATCTGAAATTTCTATTATCACGCAATTATCAATTATGTAACTATGTATTTTTATAATCTCATCATTAGAATCATATGCATGTATTATTGAATTAGTAACTATTTCAGATACTGATGTTTTTATATCAGAAATTTCTTCTATGGTAGGATCTAACTGAGCAACAAATGCTGCAACTGTGATTCGTGCAAATGACTCATTACAAGATTTACTTAAAAATTCTAGTCTCATTTCATTGTCATACTGTTTTTTCATTTTTGTGTTCCTCCTCTACAATTGGAATTATTTTTAACACACCTGTCATGTCAAATATTTTTCGTATATTTGGTTTTACATTTTTCATTTCAATCTTTGCACCAATCATTGACGCAGTTTTGTATCTGCCTATTACCATTCCGATTCCGGCACTATCCATAAAATAAACGTTATTAAAATCAAGTATAACTCTTTTCGGATTACGTCTTTGAATTTCATAATCTGCATTCCTCCTTAATATTTCTGCTCTATGATGATCTATCTCTTCATCTATCTCTAAATTTAAGAGCTTGTCCTTCTCGTCGAAATCAATTTTCATACGACCCTCCTTTAGAACTTTATATATTGTATATTCTTTTCTTTCCATTTTTTCCCTTTGACGAAATATGGGAAGTCATCGACCTTTTTCGACACTTAGGAATGCTTTTTACCAGTATAATTTAATTTTTAAGGTCTAGAAAAAGAGCTATGTTTCCATAGCTCTTTTGGTTTGTTATTTGGTTGGTGTACCTTGTCCGACATTTCTTTTGACCTATTACTAGGTGTGTAGTAGCACAATCTCTACTTCAAATAACTATTCATATTGTATGTTTATAATAGCATATTTTATTTCATTTTCTCTAATTTTTCAATTACACTTGCTAACAATTCTTTATAATTAGCCAATTTTTCTTTTTCTTCATTTATCTTAGCTTCTGGAGCTTTATTTATGAAGCCTGGATTTGAAAGCATTTTTTCTCCTCTTTGTACTTCAGATTCTAGTCTTTTCTTTTCACCTTCTAATCTTTTTTTCTCTTCTTCGATGTCTACTAACTCTTCAAATGGAATGTGTACTTCCATATTTTTAGAAATTATTGCTACTGCATTTTCTGGTATGTTTTCTGTTGTTTCTTGTATTTCTATTTTGTTTGCAAATCCTAATTTTTCTAAGAATTCTTCTGATTTTTTAATCTCTTCTTTTGCTGTTGTTGTCACAAATATTAATTTTGTTTTTTTGCTTGGATGAACATTCATTTTGCTTCTTATATTTCTGATCTCTGTTATTATATTCATCATTTCTGTTGCCATCTCTTCTTCTTTTTTGAAATCTAGTTTTTCTTTATATTCTGGGAATTTTGTCATCATTATGCTTTCTTCTTTATGATATAGTTTTGAATATATTTCTTCTGTTATAAATGGCATGAATGGGTGTAATAATTTCAAACTTGTGCATAGTACATAGTTTAATATGAATTGTACTGTGTATCTTGATTCGTTCTCTTTATCGAATAAACGAGGTTTTACTATTTCTATATACCAATCGCAAAAATCATTTCTTGTAAAGTCATATATTTTTTGTGCTGCAACTCCAAGATCATATTTTTCTATATTTTCTGTTACTTCTTTTACTAATGTATTTAATTTTGAAATTATCCATTTGTCTATGTCTATCATTTTTGAAAAATCTAATTCTGTTATATCATTTTCTTTGAATTCTTCAATATCTTCTAATTGCATTAATACGAATTTTGATGCATTCCATAGTTTGTTTGCAAAATTGCTTGCAGCTTCAACTTTATCACTACTATATCTTATATCATTTCCTGGTGTTGTTCCTAATATTAAAGACATTCTCAAGCTGTCTGTTCCATATTGATCTATTACATCTAATGGATCTACTCCGTTTCCTAATGTTTTAGACATTTTTCTACCTTGATTATCTCTTACAATTCCATGTACTAGTACATCTTTAAATGGTACTTGATTTGTTAGTTCAAGTCCTTGTGTCATCATTCTTGATATCCAGAATGTTATAATATCAAATCCCGTTACTAATGTTTGTGTTGGATAGAAATCCTTGTAGTCTTCAGCTTCTGTATTTGGCCAACCAAGTGTTGAGAATGGCCATAATGCTGAACTGAACCATGTGTCTAGTGTATCTTCATCTTGTGCTAATTTTGTGCTTCCACATTTCTCACATTTTTCTGGTGCGTGTTTTGCAACATTTATATGTCCACATTCTTGGCAATAATATGCTGGTATTCTGTGTCCCCACCATAATTGTCTTGATATACACCAATCTTGTATATTGTCTAACCAATGGAAATATTGTTTTTCGTATCTTTGTGGTACGAATTTTGTTTCTCCGTTTCTTACGCTATCTGCTGCTCTTTTAGCCATTTCTTTCATATTTACGAACCATTGCTCTGAAATTTTTGGTTCTATTGTATTTTTGCATCTTTCGCATTTTGCTACATTATGTGTGTAATCTTCTGTTCTTACTAATGCTCCAATTTTTTCTAGTTTTTCAACTATTTTCTTTCTTGCTTCTAATAAGTCCATTCCTTTATATTCAGGAACTAAGTTACCCATTTTGAAGTTTTCATCAAATACTTCTATTATTTCTAGGTTGTGTCTTAATCCTGCTTGATAATCGTTCATATCGTGTGCTGGTGTTATTTTAACACATCCTGTTCCAAATTCTTTTTCAACGAATTCGTCTGCTATGATTGGTATTTCTTTATTCATGATTGGTAATATACACTTTTTACCTACTAAGTGTGTATATCTTTCATCATCTGGATGTACTGCTACTGCTGTATCTCCAAGCATTGTTTCTGGTCTTGTTGTTGCAACTTCTATATATTCATCATTAGCTCCAACAATTTTATATCTTATATGCCATAGATGTGATGGTTCTTCTTTGTATTCAACTTCTGCATCTGAAATTGATGTATTACAACTTGTGCACCAATTTACCATTCTTTTTCCTTTGTAAATTAGTCCTTTATTATATAATCTTACAAATTGCTCTAATACCGCTTCTGACATTCCTTCATCTAATGTAAATCTATTTCTGCTCCAATCACATGAACATCCTAATTTACGTTGTTGTTTTTGGATTATTCCTCCATATTCTTTTGTCCATGCCCATGCTTCTTCTAAGAATTTCTCTCTTCCTAAATCTGATTTTTTTATTCCTTGTGCATTTAATTTTTGTACTACTTTCATCTCTGTAGATATTGCAGCATGATCTGAACCTGGTAACCATAAAGTTCTATATCCTTGCATTCTTTTAAATCTTATTAATATGTCTTGTATTGTGTCATCTAATGCATGTCCCATGTGTAGCTTTCCTGTTACGTTTGGTGGTGGCATCATTATGCAATATGTTTCTTTGCTTTTATCATTTGAAGGTTTAAAGTTTCCGCTTTCTTCCCAACTTTTATAGATTTCTTCTTCAAAATCTTTTGGGTTTAACTTGTCATTTAATTTGTGATCCATTTTTTCTCTCTCCTTTATTGATTTATTTTTTCTATTAAATAAATATTATATTCTGTCTCTTTGTTTTGAGCTTTTTCTTTATTATATTTAGTAAAGTATTGTTTTTTGGCTAATACTCTATAATTCTCATTATTGAATTTTTCATTAAAGTAGTCTACTTTATAAAAATCTAGTACAAGCCAAATTCTTCCTTGACATTCTTCATCATTTAGAAAATCATCTGTTGTATATGTTTGCATTGCTGGTCCAAATGCTTTGTATGCTTCTTCAACTCCCCAATCTTCAGCATTATAAAAATATTGTTTATATTGAGGAAATTTTGCAGACATTATTGCTCCTGTTCCTATTCCTGGATATACTATTACATCATTTTCTTGTATGTTATTTTTTATAAAATCTATTGGTTCATTATTTGATTTATCATAGTTATGGCTTATCATTATTATATTACTTGGTATTGTTGTTAGAATTGTTATAGCTATAAATGTATATAATATAGATGTTTTAGCTGATTTTGCGAACATATATGAAATAGCAAAAATCATAAGTCCAGCTACTACTGTTAAGTATCTATAATATAAAATTGGTGACCATAATATTACTGACATTATTAATGATGCAAGTATTAGTAAAACTATTACTAATAATGCATATCTTACAGGCTTTATATTTTCTTTTTCTTCTTTTCTTATTAAGTATATTAAATATCCATATACAAAAAGTGAAATTATAAATCCTATCCATGCATATAAACTTCCGGAAAATAACAAGCTTCCTATCTGGATTATTGTTTCTGGTCCTAAGCTAATCCAAAATCCATTATCATGCATTGATTTTAATTGTGATGAAAAATAAATTATCCATGGTAAATATAATAGTCCTTGGATTATTCCTAATATTATTTGTTTTATATACACTTCTTTTTTCTTATTCTTTACTAAGTATACTAATAAAATTAGATTTATTAATCCAGCTGCCATAAGTCCATAATAATGTATATAAATACTTCCGCAAGCTACTTAAAAAGAAAATTATGTAATAATGTAGTTTTTCTTCGTGTGCTAATCGCCATGCATATATTGCTAAAACTGTAACTAGTAATAGTGCCCAGCTGTACATTCTAATTTCATTTGCAAATGTTGCTGACATTGGTGAAAAATATGCTAAAAATGTAAATAGTAGTCCTGTCTTTTCTCCAAAATCTTTTCTAATGTGTGTATATCCTAAAATGCCTAATATCATTATGGGAATACTAGAAAATATTCTATATGCCATAATCGATCCATTAGTTAATAGATAAATAATATGCAGTGCCCAATAATATAAAACCGGATGTACGTCATGTCCGCCAATATTCCATATTTCAACGAATGTTTTACTTGCCATTCCAACTGAATAACATTCATCAAACCATACATTTGAATGGAATATTCCTATATTTACAAATATAATTCCAGCAATAATCGTTAGTATGTGTAACTTTTTTATTTTCATTTCAAATCTCCTTTTCCTTAGAAAAACTTGATTTTGTATTTGCATTTAAATTTTTCTTTTGGGTTTAATCCAATTATTTTTTGCTTTTCTTCAAATATTCCTGTTGATTCTTTATAATCTGCTGTATTATACCAAGGTTCTATACAGACGAATGGAGCTCCCTTTTTTGACCAAATCGCTAGATATGGAAATCCTGTGAAGTCAAATTCTAGAATTGGTTCTTCTTTTTCTTTTTCTTTTAAATATATTTTGTTAGACTGAATATTTTGCATTATTATTGCATCTTTTTCAAATATATCTTTTGTTAGATATATTTTATTGTCATCTATTACTTCTTCTTTTAATCTAGCTTTGCTTATAAGTCCTTCTTCTAATTGTAAGATTCCTATTTCACTTTCTTCTTTTTCAAATTCTAGATAATATTTTTCTGTAGAATAGTCACATTTAAAAGCTGGATGTGCTCCTATTCCAAAAAAGATATTTTTATTATCCTTGTTTTCAACTTCATATGAAACAGTTAATGTATTATCTTTTACTTGATATTTAACTATAAGTTTAAACTGGTATGGATATTTCTTTAGAGTTTCTTCATTTGAAATTAAAGCATATTCCTTTGTGCTTGGTCCATCTTTTACGATTTCAAACTTCATATCTCTAGCAAATCCATGTTGTCCCATTTCGCATACTTTATCATCAATTATTGCCTTATTATCTTTTAATTTTCCTACTATTGGAAACAAAATTGGACTTTGTCTATTCCAAAATTCTTTTCCATCATGAAGTTTTTCAATTCCATCTTTTTTGATACTTGTTAATTCTGCTCCTTCTGGTTTTGCACTAATTTCTAACATTTTTCCTCCTTTGCACAGCAATAGATATTATAAACTTTTAATATAATATCAAAAATCGCCCTTGCTAAAATGCAAGGGCGACATGTCTTCGCGGTACCACCTTTATTTAAAATAAATTTCTTTATTTTCTCATTAGATTTTAACGTATCTTACACGGATATGACTATTTTAAATTTCTCATCATATCAACTCAGAAACTACCTTCCATTTATTTTTTATAAGAAGTCTCAGCAATTCTTCTTTTCTCTGTAATAAATTTAATAAATGTACTCCTTTTCCTCATTGCTTTTCATTTTACATTATAATTATAGCATATTTTTTTACTTTGTCAAAATTATCTATATATTCTATAAATTACTTGATTAATTTCTTGATCCCCTTCATATATAAGTTCATAGTTTGAGAAACCTGTATATTCTAATACCTCACTTACTACTTTTTCTGGTTCCATATTTCTATGTACACTTAATATGAATTCATTCTTATCTGATAATTCTCCGTCATCTTTTAATCTATCTGTTTGATCATTATAAATCATAAATGTTTTTTTGTAGTTTGTAAATTCAGGCAAACTTTGTATATGATCAAAAAATGTATATCCAACATATACTAAATCGTCATCACTATATTTTTTTGATATATCAATGTACTTATTATAATCTTTGTATAGATATAATGGTTTTTCTGTTAAGAATCCATAGCCGACCAATAATATTAGGGCTACTGTTGCAAGCATTATATTATATTTTTTGTTTTCAAAAATTGATCCAATTGCCATCATTATCATTATTGCCACAATTGGTAATATATTCATCACATATCTTAACTCTAAGAATTCTGCTAATTTAGCAACTAACATTATGTATATAATTGTTGGGAAAATTATTACTGCTGTTATTCCTCTTTCTGTTTTTCTCTTTATTAATATTGCAAGTAATGCTATCGCAAATAGTGCTAGCATTATTTCCCATTTACTTCCGAAATATCTTAATATCATATTAAAATATGTTAATACTCTGTCTGCATAATTTGTTGACTGGAATCCACCTATTTTTCTATCAGAATTTAACATATGATCTATTGAAAATGGGAATAAAACAATTCCTATTACTGCTGATATTACTAAAGTTCTTATATATTTAAACAATTCCTTTGTTTCTTTATTTTTTATAAATAATACTATCATTACTATTGCTACTAACGCCGCATATATAGCAAAAAAGTATTGAGTTAAAAATCCTAATATTGCAGTTATCGCAAGCAGTATTTGCGTTTTCTTATTAACCTTATATTCGCTTTTTACTATGAATAAGTTCAAATATAAAAATGCTGTTGTAAAAAATGTAAGCATCATATACATTCTTTGGAACATCATTGTTGATATTCCACCTATACTTAAACCATATAATAATACTGCTAATATTGATATTGATTTTCTTCCGTATTAAATTTAATATTTTCCATATTAATATACATGTTCCTATGAAAAATGGTAAATTTATAAAGAATATTATATATTTTGAAAATGTGTTATTAAATATTGATGACACTGTATGTACTAAAAAATAAAACAATGGCGGATGCACATCTTGAATTTGATTATAATAAACAGATGCATAATTAAATCTGTTATCTTTTGCTTCTAAATAGTCTATCGCTTCTTCACGTGTTCTCCATATCATTTTCTCTTCTGCCATTTTTTCAGCTATAAATTCATCTTTTTCATCTACATGGTCTACAAAATAATATTTGATTCTTCCTATCCAATCGAAAATATTTCCGTCTTGAAATATCTTGGCTTCCATGAATTTGTGCATAGGTGTTTTATCACGATATGACCAAAAAACATTTTCATATGCACTATTTGAAGAACCATATGAAAATATTTCATCACAATGAAATCCTTGTTTTTGATTTACGAAAAATAGCATAACAAAACACATAGCTATAATTGCTATTGCAAGTTTTATTTTATCTTTTTTGCTTTCATTCATTGTAACCATTTCATTTTCATCTAAGTTAGTTGTTACTTTCTCAGTTTTCATAGCTTCTTTTTTATATTCAGATAATGATTTTTTTGAAATTTCTTGTATCATTTGATCTATTTTTTCTCTATCAAGTAATTCTAATTCTCCTGTTTTAAATTGAACAACATCTTTGATGTCTTCTGGAATATCTATGTTATATTCTTCAATTAATTCTTTATTCAATATATCGTAATCATTATATTGTCTTGTTTCGTTAATAGTGTTTGGAAAATATGTATCATAGAATAAATAATCTGTTACCAAATGTAAAAAGTATCCTTGCATATATTCTGTACTAATTGAATTATGCTTTAAGAATTCCTTGAGATTTACACCTGATCCACCATGTTCACTATAATGAGTTGTTGTTTTATCTCCATGTGAAAGCAAATCTGGGGCAATTATTCCTCTTAAAAACTCTTTTTCATCTTTTATTCTAAAATTTCTTAAATATTCTTTAGCTACTGCTAAATGGATTACATATCCTGCCATTTCTTTTTTCTCCTTCATTGACTTTAGTCAATTATAAAACCTTTTATATTTTAACATCTTTTGTATTATAATTCAATCTTAGAGCACATTTGTTATTTAAGCAAAATATTTTTCTCTCCAACTATTTCTTTAAACTGCTCTAATGTTTCTTCTGTTAAGAATATTGCTCCACATGGTTTTTCTTGTGTTTTTTCTATTATGCTTAATCTCATATTTACTTTATCTCCTGAGAAAAATTTTATGGCGCCTTTTAATCTTTCTTTTTGATTACTTGTTAGTTCTGTTATATCTATTATCATTTTTGTTTTTCTTCCGTTTGAATTATTGGCACTGTCATTTTCCGAAAATTCTTTTATATTTTGAACGATAATTCTAGCTTCTTCATCTTCTTTGATGCTTAGTCTTCCCTCTACTAAAATTACGTTTTCATCTATTAATATACTATCACATCTTGAATAAACACTATCAAACACAACAAGTTCTGCACTTCCATATAAATCTTCAACTGTAACAAAAGCCATTATTGTATTTCTTTTTGTATATTTTTTCTTTATTCCAGTTATCGTTCCTGCATATTTTACTGTTTGACCGTCCTTAAAGTTTCCTGAATTTTCTTCATTCAAATCTTTTATTTGTATAGAAGTAATGTTTGTTTGATTACTTATCGCTTCTCTTAATTTTTCTAACGGATGTCCTGATACATAAATTCCAAGCATTTCTTTTTCTTGTGATAACAATTCTCTTTCGTCAAGTTCTTTTAATACTGTATATTGGTATTTTACTGTTTCTTCTGGTTCAACTATATCAAACATTGTTACTTGGTTGGCAAGTGAATTTCTTCCTTGATTATTTATTGTATCCATTATTTTTTCAAAAGATGCCAATAAAGTAGCTCTGGTTTGGCTCATTGAATCAAAACAGCCTGCTTTAATCAAACATTCTATACATTTTTTGTTTACTGTTCCACTTTGTATCCTCTCGCAAAAATCTGTAAATGATTTGAATTCTCCATTTTTAATTCTTTCGGCAATAACTGTTTCTATTGCAGATACACCAACGTTTTTTATACTTCCTAATCCAAATCTTATTTTGTTATCTTGTACTGTAAATTTTGTAAAACTTTTATTTATATCTGGTTTTAAAATTTCTATATTTAATCTTTTACATTCATAGATATATACTGGTACTTTATCTAAATTTCCTAAAAAACTATTTAATGTTGCTGCCATGAATTCAGCTGGATAATATGTTTTCAAATATGCTGTTCGGTATGAAACTACAGAATATGCTGCTGCATGTGATTTGTTAAAAGCATATTTTGCAAATTCAGCCATTTCATCAAATATTTTATTAGCGGATTCTTTATCAATACCATTTCTTACACAACCTGGCACTAATACATTTCCGTTCTCATCGACTTGCCCATTTATAAAATATTCTCTTTCTTTTGCCATTACGTCTAATTTCTTTTTTCCCATTGCTCTTCTTACTAAGTCAGCTCTTCCAAGAGAATATCCAGCTAGTTCTCTAACTATCTGCATTACTTGTTCTTGATATACCATACAGCCATAAGTTACATTTAAAATTGGCTCTAATGCAGGATGAGTGTAAACATTATGTCCTGGATTTTGTTTTCCCTTGATATATCTTGGAATTTGATCCATTGGTCCAGGTCTATATAATGAAACTCCGGCAATTATATCTTCTAAGCAGTCTGGTTTTAGCTCTTTCATAAAGTTTGTCATTCCTTGACTTTCAAACTGAAATATTCCAATACTTTCTCCATTTGCCCATAGTTTATACACTTTTGGATCATTCATTTCTTTGTCATATTTCACATCTATTCCACGATTTTGCTTAACTAATTTTTCCGTATCTGAAATTACTGTTAGTGTTCTTAAACCTAAAAAGTCCATTTTTAGTAGACCTAGTTCTTCAAGCAAGTTCATTGTATATTGTGTTGATATATTTCCATCATTTACATATAGTGGCACATACGTATCTACTGGATCTTTTGTAATTACTATTCCACAAGCGTGTGTTGATGCCTGACGTGGTAGTCCTTCTAATTTAATTGCTATATCTATTAATTGCTTTACACTTGGATTAGATTCATATAATTCCTTAAATTCTCTATTTTGTTCTAGTGCTTTTGGAATTGTTATATGAACTTCCATTGGTATCATTTTTGCTAGTTTATCTGTTTCAGAATATGGATAATCTAAAACTCTTCCAACGTCTCTTATTACCATTCTTGCAGCCATTGTTCCAAATGTTATAATTTGTGAGACATGGTCTTTTCCATATTTTCTTTCAACATATTCTATTACTTCTCCACGTCTTTCATAACAGAAGTCAACGTCAAAATCTGGCATACTTACTCTTTCTGGATTTAAAAATCTTTCAAAAAGTAATCCATATTTTAATGGATCAATATCTGTTATACCTATCGCATATGCTGCAATTGAACCTGCTCCTGAACCACGTCCAGGTCCTACTGGAATTTCTACTGATTTTGCATAATTTATATAATCCCATACAATTAAGAAATAGTCTACATATCCCATTTTATCGATTACTGAGATTTCATATTCTAATCGTGACATTACTTCTTCTGCTGGGTTTTCTCCATATCTCTTTTTTATTCCTTTGTAACAAAGGTCCTTGAAATAATCTAAATGTGTTGCATATTCTTCTGGTACATCGTAATTCGGTAACTTTGTTACTCCAAATTCAAAATCATAATTACATTTTTCTGCAATTTTCACTGTATTTTCTATTGCGTCTGGGAATTCGGAAAAATAATCTGCCATTTCTTCAGGTGATTTTATATAAAATTCTTGTGTTTCAAACCTCATTCTATCTTCATCTGACATTCTTTTTCCAGTTTGAATACACAATAATACTTCATGAAAATAGCTATCTTCTTTTTTTAGATAATGAGCATCATTCGTTGCAACTAATGGAATATCAAGTTTTCTAGCTAATTGGATTAGTTTTTGATTTATCATAATCTGCTGTCTTAATCCATTATGTTGAATTTCTATATAATAATCATCTTTAAATACCCTTTTATGCCATAATGCAATCTCTTCAGCTTTTTGCATATCATCTTGAATAAGCGCTTGGCTTAAGCTCCCTGCTAGACATGCACTTAAGCAAATTAAGCCTTCACTATATTTTTCAAGAATTTCTAAATCTATACGTGGCTTATAATAAAAGCCTTCCACGAATGATAATGACACAAGTTTTGATAAGTTTTGATATCCTTCTTTGTTTTTAGCTAGTAGAATTAAGTGATTGTATCCACTGTCTCTTCCAGCTTCTTTTTCAAACCTACTTCTTGGTGCAACATAAACTTCACATCCAATGATTGGTTTGATATCATTCTTCTTACATTCTTTATAAAAATCAACTGCACCATACATGACACCATGGTCTGTTAGTGCAATTGCTTTCATTCCTAATTCTTTCGCTCTTACTGGTAAATCTTTAATTCTACTCATTCCATCTAGTAAACTGTATTCACTGTGGACGTGTAAATGTACAAAATCAGCCATTTTTCTCTCCTTTTTTCATACTGATTTTATATCACATTTTATGTTATTTTTCAATATAAACTACTCTTATATAGCTTAATATTATAAATCATCTACTAAGCTATTTATTTTCAAATTTTTACTCTCTGCATAACAATTGATTTATCTAAGAACCAAAGCGGACATTAATAATATTTGCACTTATTAAAACTTTTTAAAGTCCGTGTCTTTGTTCGCGTGCGAAATTTGCAAAGTATTTATATTATAGGAAGTTTGGAAAACTTTCTTATAATATAAAAAAGAACTGAAGGAATGCTTTCGCATTCCTTCAGCTTTGTACTGGCATTCTGTAACTTTAGAAGCTGAAATCGAACTGGATTTCTTCAAACTCTTTTGAAGTTTTCGCTCTTAATGCTTCATACGTTCCTACATTTACCACTTTCTGATTGTCTTTGCCTGGAATATTCGGATTTCCACTGCAGTTCCAACCTCCATGGTACATATATAGATAACGTCCTTCCAAACTGTACTCTGTACTTTTTGGATCCAAAAAATACATCCAGTTTTTCCAGATATCCTGAGTTTTCGGACTAGTCGTTACAGTCTTAATTCCCAGCTTAGATGCTTTTCCATGAAAATATTCGGAATAGGCTTCCGCAAATCCAAGGACAATTGTATGCACTCCTGGGAAAAACTCTTTGAATCTTCCTTCGTCAAAGTACATATTATATCCATATCCGCAGATCATTTCTGAAAGTCTGCGATATTTCGGCATATATGATGTCTCTGACGTCATTTCAACTGGACGATTCTTCTTCCGCTCTTCTCTGACAATATGATCAATCTTAAACTTGATCATCATATCCAATGGTACGCCATTAATACGCTGCATTTCAGCGACCTCCTGTGGCAGCGTATCATTGAATGCTTTCAGCATTCCTAAAATGGCACCTAAATTGTATTTACAGGTATCCGCCTGCTGAGCCTTTATAGCATCAATTGACTCGCTCGGAATAGAGAGACTGTCTAAAGCTTTTTTTACTTTAAGACTATCTTGATATTTCTCAACTCTTCCCTCAATTTCGCTTTTAAAATTGCTTCCTTTGTTAACCATTAATTCACACATTGTGTTTCCTCCTTCGTACTTTTGCTTAATGGTTTACAGTTACAGAGAATAATTAGTACATAAAGTCATCTTCAGTATGAACTATTGACTTTCTGCAAATATTATTCACATTTTATATTTTATCACGTTTACATAAAAATGTCAAAGATGGTTTTTATTCTTTTTTTCTGTTGTTTTATTGATTTTCCACAGAAAAAAACATCTCAAAATGTTAGAACCTTATCTATCATTTGAGATGCTATTTGTGCTTTATAATGTTTTTTCTATAATAATTTTATAGTTTCTTCTAAGTTCTTTCCTTGAACTTTTGGTATATTTACAATTTCAAATCTTGAGATTTTATCTCCAAACTGTATTTCAATAATATCTCCAACTTTTACATCATAACTTGGCTTTACTATTTTTCCATTTACACTTACTCTTCCATTATCTGCAACTTCATTTGCTACTGTTCTTCTTTTTATTATTCTACTCATTTTTAAAAATTTATCTAATCTCATTTTTCACTCCTATGTATTAAAAAAATCTTCTTCTACTACTGCAACCACAACTATTGTTTAAATTCGATTCTTGTAATAATTCCTCTAATGTACTTCCCTGTGATTGGCTTCTCGCCCATTGCTTAGTAATCCATGCAACTACATATGACAAAATAGTATATAGTATTGTAAATATTAAAAATGTCTCATCTGCAACTGCAAACGTAAAAATCAATAATATCGAAAAAGTTATCCCTGCAATTTTTATAGGGCAGTTTATTAAAGTTTCAAATATAATTGATAGAATTGCTATAGCGACAGGAAGTGCAAAATATAATAATAAAATATTATTCATGTCATTCTCCTTTTTTTGCTATATATTATTCTATCTTTTTATTTTATGTTCATGTTTTAGATTAATAATTTACTTCTAATAAATATAATCCGTGTGCTGGCAATGTTTTTCCAGCTTTATTTCTGTCTTGAGAATTTATAATATCTGTAATTTCTTCTGGTTTTATTTTTCCTAAACCAACTTCTAAAAGTGTTCCAGATATTATTCTTACCATATTATATAAAAATCCTGTTCCCGTAATTTCTATTATTATTCTTTCGCCTTCTTTTCTAACACTACCATCTAATATTGTTCTAACACTGCTTTTACTACTTGTTCCACTTGCTTTAAAAGCTTTAAAATCATGTTCTCCAATAAAGTATTTGATTGCTTCATTCATTTTTTCATAGTCCAATTTCATTGGCACATGATACTCTAATCCTCTATATATTGCTGTTCCATTTTCAGAATTATTAATTATGTATCTGTATGTTTTTGATTTTACAGAATATCTACTATGAAATCTTTCATCAACTTCTTCTGCTGATTTTATTACAACACTTTTTTTCAGTCTAGAATTAATTGCTTTAGCAAATTTCTCTATTGGAATTTTAGATTCAGTTTTAAAATTAGCTGTCTGTCCAAGGCTGTGCACTCCAGCATCAGTTCTTCCTGAAGCTGTTAAATCAACTTTTTCTCCAGTTATTTCTTCTATTGCTTTTTCGATTTCTCCTTGGATATTTAATTTGTCTGGTTGTTTTTGCCAGCCATTAAAGCCTTTTCCATCATATTCTATTATTAGTTTAATATTTCTCATAACTGTTTTCCTTTTTATTATGATTTTATTTACTTTATATTCTTACGCTACTCTGTATTATACCATTTTAATACTTTTCTTTCAATATTTTATTTTCAATGTGACTGCGACATATCTATTTTAAACCTATATTATTTGTAACACGATTATATTTCTTTTATTTTAAATTATAGCTAGTACTGTGTAATTATTACTTGCATCATGTGTTTATTCTATATTTTTCTATCGATCTATTAAAAAATTTGATTTACTCTTCTTTCTGTTGTATAATGAAAAAAAATTTTAGGAGACTAATGTATATGTCTATTAAACTAGTAGCAAGTGACCTTGATGGCACTATTATCAGTGAAAGCAATTATATTAACAAATCTAATTTAGAAGCTATTGATATGATGAATAACAATAATATTAATTTTGCTATTTGTACTGGTAAGTCATATTCTGTTAGTAAAAACTTATGTGAAAAATGTAATGCAACTTATGGAATTTTTAGTAATGGTTCTCAAATATACAATTTAAAAACAGGAACACCTATTTTTAAAAGTTCTTTAGACTATTCTGACTTAAAATACTGTTTTGAAGTTGCAAAGAAATTCCATTTACATGTTCATGCTTACAGTGATAATCAACTTATAACTGAACGTTTAGAGTTTCTTGACTCAAGGAATTTTAAATTGCAGAAGTTTCCTGGATTTGAATTTATAATTACAGAAAATGTTTTAGACTATATCATAAAAAATGAATTACCTATATATCAATTTGTTATATCTGCTTATTCTTCATTACAAAACGTTAAAGAAGAAATATCAAAAGCATCAAATGTTTCAATTTCTAAAATTTCTAAATTTGGACAATATAAAGATAAAATTCTAAATAAAGAATATGAATATTTATCTATCGTTCCTACTAATACAAGCAAAAGTAATGCCTTGGACATTTTAGGAAAATATCTTTCTATATCTAATGATGAAATTATGGCAATTGGTGATAATTTGAATGATGTTGATATGGTAAAAAAATCTGGTGTTGGCGTTGCTGTTGCTAATGCATATTCTGAATTAAAAGATGTAGCAAAATATGTTACACATAATGATGTTTCTGCTGGTGGTTTCGCAGAAGCTGTTTATAAATTTATAACTTTCGATAACAAATAAAAAAACTCAAATTATTAAATTATCTTTCTAATAATTTGAGTTTGATTTTTATTCTTCGTCTTTTTTATAAAGTTTCTTAAATCTTTTTATTTTCTCATTTTTTTCTTGTTCAATATCTTTAATTGTAATTAAGTATTTTATTAGTATTTTCTTTAGAGTTTCCTCTTTTACATCAGCTATTAATGTACCTTCTTTTGCTATTGAAATTTTTCCAGTTTCTTCTGATACAACTACAGCTACACAATCAGTTTCTTTTGATATTCCAATTGCTGCTCTATGTCTTGTTCCTAATTCTCTAGCTATATCTTTATCATCTGCTAATGGCAACATGCATGAAGCTGCTGCTATTTTGTTATCACTTATTACTACAGCACCATCATGAAGTGGTGTTCTTGGTGTAAATATGTTTACAAGCAATTGTGGTGATATTTCTGAGTCCATTGCAATACCTGTGTCAATTATATCATTTAATTTAATATCTCTTTCAATTACAATTAAAGCTCCTGTTCTTGTTTTTGAAAGCTCAGTTGCTGCAATTACAATTCTATAAATATTTTCTTTTGTTTTAACTTCTATACTCTTATCTATTCCTATAAGTTTACTAAATTGATTTGTTCCTAATTGTTCAAGTCCTCTTCTCAACTCTGGCTGGAATATTATCATTAATGCTAAAACTCCCCAGTTCATTATTGCTGTCATTATAGCGTTAAATACATATAAATGTAGTAAACCTGATAGCCATGTGATAATTATTAATATCACAATACCTTTTGCTAACTGACTAGCTCTTGTGTGCCTGATTGACTTAAATAATTTTACAACTAAAAATCCAACTATTAGTAAATCTAATATTAGCATAAATAAATCTAAAGGATGTTCTTGTAAATTCTCAATATAGCTAACTATATTGGTTTCATAGAAGTTTGTAACATCTAATTTAAAACCTTTAAATCCTTCCATATATAACCTTTCTATTTTGCAAATATAAAATATAATAAAGTGCTTGCTGTTGCAATTAACATTGCTACTATCATAAATATTGCAATTATTTTTGTTGCGATTTTATGTTTGTCCATATTACTTCATCCCTTTCTGATTATTTCATTCATGTTAATTATTTTATATCATATAAATAATTTTTTCAATAGAATTTTTTACTATATTTATGTTACATTTTGTCTAGGCTTGTTGTATCTTGAAATCTTTTATGTTATACTTTCTTCGGTGTATAAAAGTTTATCTTTTATGGCCAAAATATATCATATATGATAATAAAATAATCATAAAATATGGAGGTAGATTTATGAAGTTTGATGAATGGAATGGCTTTACTAAAGGTGATTGGGAAAAAGAAATCGACGTTCGTGATTTTATCCAAAAAAATTACACTCCTTATGAGGGTGATGATTCTTTCCTTGCTGAAGCTACTGAAAGTACAAAAAAACTTTGGAATGAAGTTTTAGACTTGTACAAAAAAGAAACTGAAAATGGCGGTGTTCTTGCAATTTCTAATGATATTGCATCTACAATTACTAGTCATGAGGCAGGATATATTGATAAGGATTATGAAAAAATCGTTGGTCTTCAAACTGATGCTCCTTTAAAAAGAGCTTTAATGCCTAATGGTGGAATTCGAATAGTAGAAAAATCTTGTGAAGCTTACAATGACAAAGTTTCAGATAAATTGGAAGATATTTATCACAATTACAGAAAAACTCATAATGATGGTGTTTTTTCTGTATATACTCCTGAAATTAGAGCTGCAAGAAGCTCTCATGTTATAACAGGTCTTCCTGATGGATATGGTCGTGGAAGAATTATTGGTGATTACAGAAGAGTCGCACTTTATGGTGTTGACTTCTTAATCGAAGAAAGAAAGAAAGATTTCGCTAATTGTACATCAACATCTTTCACTGAAGAAATTATTCGTGACAGAGAAGAACTTAGCGATCAAATAAAAGCATTAAATGATTTAAAAATCATGGCTCAAAAATATGGATATGATATTTCTAGACCTGCTAAAAATGCTCAAGAAGCTATCCAATGGTTATATTTTGGATACTTAGCAGCTATAAAAGACCAAAATGGTGCAGCTATGAGTATTGGTAGAACTTCTACTTTCTTAGATATCTATATTGAAAGAGATTTAAGAAATGGTGTTATTACTGAATCTGAAGCTCAAGAATTAATGGATCATTTTGTAATGAAATTACGTCTTGTTCGTTTCTTAAGAACACCTGAATATAATGAATTATTTAGTGGTGACCCTGTTTGGGTAACTGAATCAATTGGTGGTATGGGTATTGATGGTAGAACTCTTGTTACAAAGAATTCATTCAGAGTTTTACACACATTAAACACATTAGGTTCTTCACCAGAGCCAAACTTAACTGTTTTATGGTCTACTCGTTTACCAGAAGGATTCAAGAAATTTACAACAAAATTATCTATAGAAACAAGTTCTATCCAATATGAAAATGATGATTTAATGAGAGATTTCTGGGGTGATGATTATGGAATCGCTTGTTGTGTTTCTGCTATGAGAATTGGTAAACAAATGCAATTCTTTGGTGCTCGTGCTAACCTTGCTAAAACTCTACTTTACGCTATTAATGGTGGTAGAGATGAAATGTCAGGAAAACAAGTTGGACCTAAATATCAACCTATTACTTCAGAATACTTAGACTATAACGAAGTTATGGAAAAATTCGATGTTATGATGGATTGGGTTGCTAAAACTTATATTGATGCATTGAATATTATTCATTACATGCATGATAAATATTCTTATGAAGCTATTGAAATGGCTTTACATGATAAAGATATTTTAAGAACTATGGCTTGTGGTATAGCTGGTTTATCTGTTGTTGCAGATTCATTATCTGCTATCAAATATGCAAAAGTTAAACCAATTAGAAATGAAGAAGGTTTAGTTGTTGATTATGAAATAGAAGGTGACTTCCCTAAATACGGTAATAATGATGATAGAGTTGACTCAATAGCAGTTGATGTTATCAAATCATTTATGACAAAATTGAAAAAACAACCTACTTACAGAAATTCAAAACCTACAATGTCAATATTAACAATCACTTCAAATGTTGTTTATGGTAAATATACAGGAAATACTCCTGATGGAAGAAAAGCTGGTGCTCCATTCGGACCTGGTGCTAACCCTCTACATGGTAGAGATGAAAATGGTGCTTTAGCTGTTTTAAATACTATAGCTAAACTTCCATACAAATATTCAGAAGATGGTATTTCTTATACATTCGCTATTACACCTGATACACTTGGAAAATCTATGGATGAAAAAGTTAACAATTTAATTTCTTTACTTGATGGATATTTTGTTCAATTAAGTCACCATATTAATGTTAACGTATTTAATAGAGATTTATTATTAGACGCTATGGATCATCCAGAAAAATATCCTCAACTTACAATTCGTGTTTCTGGTTATGCAGTTAAATTTACTAAATTAACTAGAGAACAACAATTAGATGTTATTAATCGTACAATCCATGAACGTATTTAATTGTTATGATTTTAAGACAGGCTTAATTTATATTAAGTCTGTTTTTTATTGCATTTAATAAATTATGCTCTTGAATATAAAATCTAACTGAAGAGAATTTTGCTATACTTCTGTATATGTTTCAAATAGATATGTCACAGTCACATTGAAAATTCTGCTATACTTCTGCTAGTTGTATTTTAGATTTCTTTTTGCTATAATGTTTTTGTTTATTTTCGTTGGAAAGGGATATAATTTATATATGGAAAATAATTTAGGTAAAGTACATTCAATTGAAACTTTTGGAACTGTTGATGGTCCTGGAATAAGATTTGTTGTATTTTTGCAAGGCTGTCCTCTAAAATGTTTATATTGTCATAATAGAGATACTTGGGAAGTAAATGTTGGTAATGAAACTAATGTTGATGATTTAGTTTCTGAAATAAAAAGATATCTTCCTTATATTCGTTCTTCTAATGGAGGAGTTACTGTTTCTGGCGGAGAACCATTATTACAAGCTAAGTTCGTTACTACATTATTTAAGAAATTAAAAGATTTGAATATTCATACTTGCCTGGACACTGCTGGTAGTTTACCTATTACTCAAGATATAGAAAATTTGCTTGCATGTACTGATTTAGTTTTACTTGATATAAAACATATTAATGACGAAAAAGCTAAAATTTTGACAGGATTATCTAATAAAAATAATCTTGCATTTGCTAAATATTTATCAGAACATTCTATTCCTGTTTGGATAAGACAAGTTTTAGTTCCTGGATATACAGATGATAAAAATGATTTAATAGAACTTAAGAAATTTATTTCAACTCTTTCTAATGTTGAAAAAATCGAACTTCTTCCCTATCATGATCTGGGAAAATTTAAATGGGAAAAGCTTGGTTATAAATATCCTTTAGATGGTGTTCGAACAGCAAATAATGAAGACTTAATTAGAGCTAAAAATATTCTTGGAATACAATAATAATTATTTTCTTAAAATTTTGATATATTAATTAGTTTGAAAAATGTATTTTTATCATAATATAAAAAATTAAGGAGGCAATAATGATATTTGCCTCCTTTAGGTTTATTCGAGATAATACTGTAACATATCATATATATCCATCTCCTTTAACCTTTTTAACTGTTCAAGATCTTTGATATTGTCAACTTTCTGGAACTCTCTGGGGCGTACTCGGATAATTACTGGTACATCTCCTTCAATGAATTCCCGAGCTGTACACTCATCGATCTTGATAAGTTTTTCATCAACATCTTTAATATCGTATGTAGTTTTCTGCATAGCTGTACCTCCTTTTTGAGATGTTGTTTCTAAGTTACGATATTGTTATTATACACCCGCCGGGACATTATGTCAATTTATTTGCGTTTTATGTCAATTCGTGCTATAATGATATTGTAGCTTGTTGGCTTTACATTATTTAGGAGGTTGTGTCAAATGATCACAGGAAGAGCATTATCGGAAAGTTGCGTAAGGATGCAGATTGAACAGGGCTGTTATGCTACAAGTATTCGGGATGCCATTAGGCAGTTCGGCGTTAATTTCATAGCTGTTAGCCCAGTATATGAAAGTTGCTTAAAATTAATATGTAGTTCCGATAATCAGCAGCAGCGCACAGCAATTAAACCTAATTGCGTTTATGTGCGGTCTCCGTTTTGAGTAGTATAATTACTCTGCCCCCGCTTTTGCGGGGGCATTTCTTTTTTTATTTACATAATATTGCTTTTTCATTTCATTTGTGCTACAATATATTTGTAACCGCATTATATATTCATAATCATTAGGAGGTGCCCGATATGAAGGCAAACATGAACAACTTGTTGGCAGACTACAACAGATTCTCAAAGGTACAGCATCAGGCTCAGAATTATCTGATTGCCCGGAAAAAGTGCTCCAAGGTACGTACAGATTTCTATACCCATATTTGTTATGGAGAGGATCTGAATACTTTGGATTATTGCCGTCAGTGGCTCTACAAAGAGCTTTTGGCTGAAGGTTATTCTCCGGAACGTGCTCGTATTTGGGCAAATAAGTTAGTTCTCTATGTAAACGAGGACGAGCTTCAGGAGGTAACCGAAAAGCTGATGGAAGAGAAAAAGGAAAAGCCGAGTCTGCTGTAGTTGCACAGTAAGTTTTCTGAGCCCCTCAATCTGGTTGATATTTTGACCAGTTTGAGGGGCTCCCTCATTTTATTTTTACATGCCTGTAACAGGTAATTTTGTTATTCTTTCAGAATAACTTTTTTCTTTTTTAGGAGTTATTTCTTCTTTATTATTTGTTATAGTTATACTCAATTCTTCATTTAGAGCAATTTCAAATTCAATTTTATTTTCTAGTAATTTATATCCATCTATTGTACTTACTTCCTCTATATAATATTTTCCTGGTAATATTCCTTCAATATCAATTTCTCCTTTATCGTTTGTTTCTAAATTGCTATACTTTATTTCTCCTTTGTCATTTAATATATTAAATTTTACTCCTTTTAATATTTTTCCATCTTTATCATCTTTTTTTATTATTTTTAAATGTGTAGTATTTTTATTATATTGTACTTTTTTGCTTCCGTACCCACCTTCATATATTTCTCCTGTGATAGCATAATTTTGATATGTACTATTATTTGAGTTTCCGTATAGCACAGGATTTGTTTCTAGTTGTGCTGAAGCTTTTATTTCAATTTCATCATCTTTTTCTAATAAATTTATTGGAAGTTTTATAGAAAATTTATTATCTTTTATTTCACTAATTTTTATTTGATTTTCTTTATTATCCACTATTTCTATTTTTAAATCTTTATAATTACATTCTGTAAAAATTTCAAAATTCTTTATAATATATTTTTGGTCTGTTTCATCAACTTTCCAATCTGTAATTTCTTTAATTTGTATATTGTTGTTTGGTTTTGTAGATTGTGAATTTCTTGCATTTGTAACAATTTGTTTCATTGCATTTAGTGTTCTTTCTCCTGCTTGTCCTACAGGTATAAATTTTGAAAAATCATAATCATATAAAACACAATACACAGCTTGTTTTGTTGCTGTATACGCTTCGTCTTCATCTGCTAATCCTAAACTTTGTATACTTTTATATGGGTATCCGTTTGTAATTACTCTCCATACTAGTGGATTTCTTACAACGTCATTTATACTTACTGAATAATTGCCATATTCTCCTACTCCACCTAATTCTTTATTTATACAATATGCTGGATTTTCTTTGCCATTATTTTTATAAAAAACTTTGGTAACTATTATGTCTAATCCATTATTTGATGTTTTTAATAATGTTTTACATCTTCCTTTAGAATATAAGTCTGCTGTTTTTATATTGAATGTTGCATGAACAACACTTGTACTAATGATTATTAATATCATACTAAGTATGATTAGTTTATTTTTTACTTTCATATTTTTCCTTTCTATATTACTAATTTTCCTTTGATACATCTTCTTAATTCTGGTTTGTTTTCTACACATGTTATCAGTGTGATTTGGTTTTTTCTTGTGTTCTCTATTACCTCTATATCTGTGTCTTTTATAACTTTTATTGTATCTACTTTATATGTTAATTTTAAATCATTAAATCTGTAAATTATCTTGTCACCTTTTTGTAATTCTTTTATTTTCTCAAAATAATTTACATCATATCCTCTATTATGTGCTGCAAGACATACATTTCCACTTATATATCCACTTTGTGGAAAATGTCCTACATATTTATTTAATGTTATATCGTCAATGCCATCATTTATTGTTGCTGTCAAATTTATTTTTGGAATTTCTATTTTCCATATTTGTTTTATTTTATTTTTTTCTTTTGCACTAGTTATTTTGTATATCGTATTTGTATTTTGGTTTATACTTATTGTTATTGGTAATATTATTTGAGTTATTATAAACAAAATTACTGTTAATATGATTATAGTTGGTTTGGCTATTTGCACTTTTTGACTCCATTTCATTTAATTTTAAGGCTTTTTATGGTATAATATATATGATGGATTCATTATGAGAGTAGCATAGCATGGTTTTAAAAGGAGGTTTATTCATGCGGAGACAAATATTAAATTTGATCAAGAGTATCTTCTTAATAGGATTCATTATTGTAGCAGGACTTTACGTTTTGAATTTTACTGTTACAGGAGATACGGCTTTCGTCACTAAAGAAACAAATTTGTATTCGATGACTGACGAAAAAGAGGTTTTAAAAACTTTGAATCCAGGCACATCAGTTTCTCTTTTGACTTACTCTAACAATGATAAAATTGTCAAAGTAAGATATGAGGATTCTGATAATAAGAAAGTTATAGGTTTTATTGACACTGATAGTTGTTATAGTTATAACTTTCCGGCATACCAGACATATTCTGGCACTCCAATTATTCTTTCTGTTTCTAGAACTGTTTCATTTAAAAGTTTTTTAAATGAATTTGTTTCTATTTCTGAAGAATATTCCGTTATTGGAGTATATTTGGAGGTGTCCGAATTATCGGACAAAGTTTCGCGGATTGAATCTTTCTGCGAAGAACAAGGAGTACCTTACGGGGAAATTTGGGATCTAACAGAATCAAATTATGAGGCATATCTTCATGACGTTGCTGCTGAGGAACTAAATGAAAAGAATGACCTATATAATTTCAAGATTCTACCTATGGTATTTAACGCCTATGGCGTTGATGTAACTTCTTATCCGGATTTGAATCAGTGTATTTTTTATACTGATTCTGATATTGGATTGGACAAACATTTATCTTGGGTATCTGTAAAGAGTAAAACTCGAGATGCAAATCTTTTTAATAATGGAAACATCGTTGCATCGAAATTTGAATCAAACACTAAATTCGGATATTCTTTTGTATCTGATGAGTTTGAAAAAGAAATTGATGATGCATATGATACTGTTAATGCTACTCGGAATTAGGGGCTATGCCCCTTTTTCTTTTTATTTTTGAATTAAATTTTTTTTGAATTAAATTGCAATTTATTGATTTAATATTAATATCTTTTCTTCTGTTTGTAAAGTTTTTTTCATCGTTAAATTTCGACATTTTTTTCTTTAAACTTTTTCACATATTGTGTATTCTTTTATTTTAATCTGTGTTATAATTACAATAATTGTTATAAAAAATGCATTTATGCATATGAAAGGATTGTGAATTACTGTATGAAACTTACTGAGGATAGTTCAAGTTTAGCTGAACATAAATTACTTGTATTATATATTTTAAATAAAATTGGAAAGCCTATTAATCAAAAAGCTTTGTTAGAATTAGTTACTTCTATTACTGAATTAAACTATTTTTATTTTCAACAATTTTTATTAGATCTTATTGAAAACAAATACGTTATATCTTATAAAAAGGATGACGAATTATTATATAATATTACACCTGAAGGAAAAAGGGCTATTGAGCTTACTGCTGACATGATCCCAGGTATCTTAACATTACAAGTTGATAATAATCTAAAGGAAAATCTTGATGATATAGAAGATAAATTTTCCATTTCATCTGATTATACTCCTATTGATGAAAATCATTTTACTGTAAAATGTAAAATCGTAGAAAATAATAATATAATGTTTGAAATTCAAACTTTTGCTGGTTCAAAAGAACAAGCAAAATCTATTGTAGATAATTGGAATAATAAAGCTGCTGAAATTTATCCTAAAATTTTGGAATTGCTTACAGAATAATAGAAAATCCATCAACTATTAATTTTCTTAATAATTGATGGATTTTTTATTATTTTAACTTTTATCTGCTCCTACTTCTTCCGCCTCTTCCTCTTGTCTTTTCTCTTTGTCTTATTCTCTCTTTTTCTCTATCTCTAATTTGCTCATTTCTATATCTATATTTTATTGTGGTTGCTCTTACTAGAATATCATCTCCATGAATGTATTCTTGAGTAACAATTGTATCTGTATATTTGTTTCTCAAACTTTGCGCATATGCTTCCGCTTCTTTTTGTAGCTCTTTTACATCATTATAATCTTTTTTATAAAATATTTTTCTTTCTAATTCTTCTTCCATATCTATATCCTTTACTTATTTAGTTGATTTCTCATTGCTTCATATAAAATTACAGCTGTTGCTACTGATGCATTTAAACTTTCTGTTTTTCCTGGCATTGGTATCTTAATCTTTTCATCAGTTAAATCAATGATTTCTTTTTCTACTCCGTTTGCCTCGTTTCCTATTACTATTGCTGTTTTGTCATAAGAAACATTATACATTGTTTTATCAGTTTGTAAACTTGTAGATAATATTTTTATTTTGTGTTTTTTCATTTCTTTGATTGTTTTTACTAAATCATCACTTTCGATGATATTTATTCTAAAAATCGCTCCCATTGTTGATCTAACAACTTTAGGATTATATATATCTGCACAATCTTTTGATACTATTATTTGTTTGAAATTCAAACTATCTGCTGTTCTTAATATTGTTCCCATGTTTCCTGGATCTTGTATGTCATCTAATACTAAGAATAAATTTTCATTATAATCAATATCGTTTGCATTTTTTCCTTTTTCCACTATTGCAAGTATTCCTTGAGGATTTACCACATTTGTTAAGCTTAAAAATATTTTTTCACTTACATAAATACATTCATATTTTGCAATTTCATATTTTATATCACTTTCTAAATCAGTTTCTTGTTTGCAATCATCACATACTACAATTAGCTTTATATTGGCTTTTTCTTGAATTGCCTCTTTTATTAATTTTATTCCTTCTATTATATAGCAATTTTCTTGGTCTCTATATTTTTTATCTTTTAATTTTTTAATTTTTTTAATTGTTTCATTATCTTTACTTGTTATTAACATATGAAGCTCCTTCCTATTGATTTTTTTATGTATACGTGGTATAATTATTCTTACAGCAATTTTATTTTTACATTATGAGGAGGTTTATATATGAGCAATATTAATGAGAAAGCTGAAAAAATTTTATTTGAAGCACGGAAATTTTCACTGGATGCTAAATTAGAGCCGAGCCGTCCTAATAGTCGGGAAATTGTATTAATATTACCTACAGTTCCTAACTTTGAACAGCAATTAGCTATTCAGCGTTGTATTACACCTGATGCCATTACTACTCCTAATGTGCGAGTATTTGGTTTTAATGGTGAATCTTTCAAGAAAATGACCATTAACTTGATTGACTAACGCTTTGAATAATGCCTCTGCCGACCGCTTGCCACAAGTCTTCTTGTGTTAAGTAGGTCGGCTTTATCTTTATTTATATATAACCTAAAAATTCTTTTATTTCTTTAAGTATATCATTTATATTCTTTAATTTGTATGTTATATATGGATTTTTTGCTGGAGAGAATTTTATTCTCATTCCATATTTCTTTAATAATTTGTCAACTACTGCAAAATCAAATGTTTTCTCATCAAAATAAAATATTACTTTGTCTGTTTTTTGTGATACTTTTATTATATTTTTAGCTCTACACATATTTCTTATTCTTGCAATATCTAATAATTTTTCAATTTCTTTTGGCATATTTCCATATCTATCTATAATTGAATCTGTTATGTCTTTTATTTCTTCTTCATTTTTGCATAGTGCTATATTTTGATAAATTTCAATTTTTTGATTTGAATCTTCTATATATTCATCTGGAATATAGCTTGATACATCAATATCTAATTGAACATCAATTTCTTCTTCTACTTGTATTCCTTTCATTTCTTTTACTACTTGGTCTAATAATTTACAATACATGTCATATCCTACTTGTTCCATATGACCATGTTGCATTTCTCCTAATATACTTCCAGCTCCTCTGATTTCTAGATCTCTCATTGCTATTTTAAATCCTGAACCGAATTCTGTAAATTCTTTTATTGCTTTTAATCTTTTGTCTGCAACTTCTGATAATAGTTTGTCTTTTTTATACATAATATATGCATAACCCTGTTTATCACTTCTTCCAACTCTTCCTCTTATTTGATACAATTGTGCTAATCCTAATCTATCTGCATTTTCAACTATTATTGAGTTTGCATTTGGAATATCAATTCCTGATTCTAGTATTGTTGTACATAACAGTACATTTATTTTTTTATCAATAAATTCTTGCATTATTTCTTCTAGCTCTCTACCTGACATTTGTCCATGTGCTATTCCTATTTTAGCTTCTGGTACTAATGCTTGAATTTGATTTGCTTTTCGTTCTATTCCCTCAACATTATTAAACAAATAAAATACTTGTCCATCGTGTTCTAATTCTTTTGTTATTGCTTCTCTTACTATTTCATCATCATATTCTAAGACATATGTTTGAACTGGTTTTCTATTTTGTGGTGGTTCGTATATTACAGACATATCTCTTATTCCCAAAATTGACATATGCAATGTTCTTGGAATTGGTGTTGCTGTCATTGTTAATACATCTACATTGTTCTTTATTTCTTTTATTTTCTCTTTATCTTTAACTCCGAATCTGTGTTCCTCGTCTATTATTAGAAATCCTAAATCTTTAAACTTTACATCTTTACTTAATATTCTGTGTGTTCCAACTATTACATCTAATTCACCTTTTTCGAGTTTTTCAATAATTTCTTTCTGCTCTTTTGGTGTCTTAAATCTATTTAATACTTCTACTCTTATTGGGAATTTTTCCATTCTTTCTTTGAAGCTTTCATATTGCTGTTGTGATAAAATTGTAGTTGGAACTAAATATGCTACTTGCTTTTGATCCATACATGCTTTAAATGCAGCTCTTATTGCAACTTCTGTTTTTCCATATCCAACATCTCCACATAATAATCTGTCCATTGGTCTTTCTGATTCCATATCTTTTTTTACTTCTTCGATACATCTTAATTGGTCGTCTGTTTCTACATATGGAAAACTATCTTCAAATTCTTTTTGCCATATAGTATCTTTTGAAAATTGATATCCTTTTGAATGTTGTCTCTTAGCATATAATTCAATTAGTTCTCTTGCTACTTCTCTTAAATTATTCTTTACCTTTGCCTTTGTTTTTTCCCAATCTTTACTTCCTAGTCTATTTATCTTTGGTGCTCCATTTTCTGATCCAATATATTTTCTTATATTGTCTAAAGAACTGATTGGAACGTATAGAATGTCACCATCTTTATATTTTACTTTTATGTAATCTTTTGTCACACCATCTGCTTTTATTGTGTTTACACCTATATATTCACCTATACCATGTGCTTTATGTACAACATAATCACCTATTTTTAAGTCAGAAAAAACTACTGTTTCTCCTTCTTTAAAGCTCTGAGAAAGCCTTGTTCTTTTCTTTTCTCTGCTAGTAAATAGTTCTACTGCTGAAATTACTAGTAGATTCAAATCATAACTTTCAAAGCCAGTGGAAATAGCCCCAGATGTAAGGAATATTACCCCTGGAACTATATCTGAAGTTAGATCTTCATCTAACGCATATTTTATTTTCTTTTCGTCTAGCAATTTTGATAATTTCTTTGCATTATCATAGTTACCACATAGGACTACTGTTTGTTTTTGCTTTTCATTTGCTTTTTGTAATTCCTCAAACAATAAATCCATTGAACTACGAAAAAAGTTGACCTCCCTATAGCTAAAGCTATATCCGTTTCTTTTTGCATGCATACTTTGGACATCTGTAAATCCAATCTCTTTATTCTCTAAATATATTGTTTGTTTTAATTTTGTTTTATCTGTTACTTTTATATAATCAAAAGTTTCTTCAATAATTTGAATTGGAATTTTTCTTTTCTCAACTAAGCCCTTGATTATTGTTTCATTGTCTTTAATTATATTTTCTGATCTGGCTTTTATTTTTGAAATTTCATCTAAGAAAATTATATAGTTTTCATCTAAATAATCTATAAAACTTGATTTGGTGTTATAAAAATAATTGAAATATTTATCAATTTTACTTATGTAATCACCTGATCTTATTTGTTCAATATCTTCTTTAGCAATATCATTTAATACTCCTGCATATTTACTTTCTTCAATCTTTTTGCAAACCGTTTCTATGCTATTTTCTAATACGTATTCATATGCTGGATATATGCTTGCTTCATCAATCATGTCTGTTGATCTTTGGGTAAGAATATTGAATTTTCTAATAGAATCTATTTCATCTCCCCAGAATTCTATACGAATTCCATTTTTAGAATTTATTGCTATATCAACAATTCCACCTCTTATGCTAAATTGTCCTTTTCCTTCTATTACATCATATCTTTCATATCCTAAACTTACTAATGTTTCCTTTAATTTATCTAGTTCAAGTTCTTGCCCTACTTTTAAATGTAGTAAATTTTTGTATAATATGTCTTTAGAAATCATTGGTTGCATTATTGCTTCTATTGTAGTTACTATGATTTTTGTTTTTTTATTTACTATATTGTTTAATACTTCTATTCTTTCAAAAAGTGAATCTTTACTTTCTGTTAAATAATCATAAGCTAGTATTTCTTTTTTTGGAAAGAAGTCAATCTTATCTTCAAAATATGATAAATCTTTTATGATTTTTTTGGCTTGTAACTCATTATATGTAACAATGCATATTGGCTTTTCTGCGTAAAAACCTGTAGAATATGCAAAATGTATTTTTCCACTATCAGTTAGACCTGATATCATGATTGGAGTTACTTTTTTTTGAACATCCTCTATATATGATTTGTACTTTTTTACATTAGGTACAATTTTAACAAGTGAATTCATTCTATCCTCGTATAATCAATTATATAGAAATATTAATCTATCTAATTGATTAATCCCTTTCTTTTAAATTTTGATATATTATATATATTTGGTTTTATTTTTTATTTATAAATACAGTTTGGTATTATATCATAATTTATTAATTTATTCAATGTTTTATGCCTCTTTTGTTGAAATTGAGTTTGATTGATGTTATAATGGTTATGTTAACTTTTTTAAATTACGAAAGGAGCTATGTTAAGATATTGAAAAAAAATATATCTAATTTTGAATTTGCATTATCTCGTGCAAAAACTAGACAAGCTGCACAGGAGAAAGAACCTTTTTATGTACAAAGAAATTTACAATCCATAATTCAACATTTGCATGATATAAAAAATGCAAATCCAAAAATTACACATGATGAAATGCAGACTATGTTGTTTGATGAGATTGATAAATATTCACAATGTGTATTTGAAAACTCTTTTGTCTTCACTGAATCAATGGAATATTTTTGTTGTAGATATCTACAAGCTCATAAAGATAAATATGATGAAATCTCACAAAAACTTCAACAAACTGATACTAAGTCATTAAATTCTTTTCAGGAATGTAATAATTTTGATGAATGTCTTATTTATTATGTTTATAATTTAAAAAAAGAAGTTTTCAAAGTTGTTTTAGGAGACTATATTGAAGAATCCGATGAGAACTATAAAAATTTAGATGATATATTACATAAAAACTTAAGATTTTATAGCAAGAAATTTTTTGGTGATCATTTTGAACTACCAGAAATTGCTGATGTTTTAGCATCTGATGAATTGTCTACCATTCAAAAAAGAGTCAAAATTAAAGAATACTCTACCTGGTATAGAAATCCTGCTGATAGAAAAAGATTTTTAATTTTTTCAAATCTTTTTATGAATAATTCTTTTTCATATTTACCTTATGATCAAGAAGCTTTAGATCAATGGTTGCGTGACGATTTATCTCATTCAACTGCATCACTAGTAGAAAATCTTGATTCTTTAGGCCATTTGGATTCTTATTTAGTATCATATGTTAATCAAATGTATGAAATGGGATTTCCAGAATATGCTTCTGTAGTATGTAAAAATGGTATGCCTAATAAGCAATTTATAGAAAAAGTTAAATCTTACTCACATTATCAAATAATTCAAGAAATTAAAGAATTTATAGACCCTAATAGAGTAAAGCAATTACTTTCTGCTAATGTATTATCTTCTAAGAGCATTCCTTTGGAAAGCTTGCTTGCTCTTAATACTTTTTGGTCTAATAGATATATAAAAGAATTAAGCTTATATAGTGAATCTATGTTTGCAGTTAATGAATTTGGATTGATTGACAAAGTTTTAGCAGATGAAGAGATTGATATTTCTCAAGATCAAATTCGTGAAATGTTAATAAAAATGGATACTTTATATCCATCTGCTCGTGCATTTGTAGAAAAAAAGCAAATAGAAATAAATCAAAGAGAATCAGATAATGAAAAGGTTTTTTCTAATGATATCGAAAATAAAATTGTTAGATATTCATATGAACCTTATTTTGAAAAGCTAAGAGATTCTTTTGGAACAGCATACGCTTCATATTTTTCTAAAACATTGCCTAATTCAAAAAATGATTTAACTACAGATGCGGATTGGTATGTAAGATTACAAAATCCTATATATGCTTCTTATGGAATGAAAGATGAATCTATTAAGGTTATACTAACTAACCTAGGAATTTTTAATACTTCTGAACTTTTAAATGCCGGTGTTATTTTAAATAATATTTCTGATGATGGTACTTTTTCTAATCCATCAGTTCAATTAGGTATTGGGCTTGATGCTGGACTTTCTTTTCCAGTAAGGGTCCACGTAAGGCTTGATGTTATTAAAGATTTTTTAAAATCTATAAATGGAAATGCTATTGTTCCAATTTATGAAGGGGCTGATGATTTTTGTAATCCTATTACAGGAAAAACACTTCCTGCGCATATTGTACTTTCAATGAATGATAAACAAAAAACTATTATAAAAAAACATCAGAAAGCAGCTTCGTCTATGGCAAATCCTAATTTTGTTTCGCATTTATGTATGATTGATTCAAAACACATACCTGATCATTTAAAAACAGAATATCTTTCTCCTAATAAGAAGATAAAGAAGCAATTTGAAAGAAGATATATAGATCTAGATTCTGGTGTAATCTTGTCTAAAGTGGGCGATGATTATATTCCAGTAAAATCAAAGTCTCAATTAAAAGGAGGGACTGACCATGGCATTGAATAAGAATTTATTTTCTACATACTTCGAGTATAAAGATTATAATCGTTGTATTTCTATGCTTCGTGAAGAAATAATACATATTTTAGTTAAACGAGTTCAAGAAAAAAATTCTGACTATAAATATACTACTATTTCTAATTTAAAACTTGCTTGTTTTAAGTACCTTACTGAAGTTGAGCAGGAAGTTTCAATTGAGCTTTATGATTTTAGTTTTAATGAAGAAGCAACAGAATTTGAACTTTCTCGTATGATGGAATTATACAAATTAATTTTATAATATTAATTTGTGTAATTATATAAAATCAGGCACGCACTATAATTAATGAATTTTATTTATTAATTATAGTGCATATTTTTTTCTTAAGAGAATAAATTTTCTATTATGAAAACGATTAGTAATTATTTTTTAACTATTTTAATAATATTTTTTGGCATCGGATTAATTTTATTTTCACAATCTAATATTTTAGCTGTTCAGTCTTCTATATCATTGTTCGTATCCGCAATATTTCCTAGTTTATTTCCATTTTTAATTGTTACTGAATTACTTTCACATACAACAATTATTTCGCTAATTTCGGCTAAATTTTCTAAAATAATGCCAACTCTTTTTTCTTTGCCTGCCATTGGGGCTTACCCTTTTGTTATGGGAATTATTAGTGGATATCCTGTTGGTGCAAAAATAGTTGCTAATTTACGTGAGTCAAATAAGATTACAAAGATTGATGGTGACTATCTTCTGACATTTACAAATAACGCTGGTCCTTTATTTATAATCGGTAGTGTTGGTTGCGGAATTTATTTGAATTCTTCTATTGGATTTCTTCTTTACTTTATTCACTTTGTTTCTTGTATTATAACTGGTTTTATTTTTGGGCATTTGGTAAAAAGGAATTTTAGAGATAATTCAATTACATATAGTTCTGATTTAAACTTTTCTTCTTTCGGTGAAATTGTAAGTGTATCAATTAAAAAAGCTTTTTCTACATTAAGTATTGTATGTGGGTTCGTGGTTATTTTTTCTTTGATTATTTCTATGATTCAAACTTCTGGAATATTATCTTTTATACATAACTCATGGATTTTCTATACTTTATTAGGAATTTTGGAAATAACAAGTGGAATTCAATTAATTTCTACTATATCTCAATCATCGCTATTTTTAAATTTAGTAATTACTGCTTTCTTGCTTGGAATTGGTGGAATTTCTGTTCTTCTACAGGTTTGGAGCGTTATTTCTTCAACTGATTTATCTATTAAAACATATATTTTCGGAAAAATATTTAACGGCGTGGTTTCCGCTTCTTTAATGATTATATTTTTACTTTTGTTTCCTTCTTTTCAATTTTGCATATAATCTTTTCTAAAACAAAAAATACACCTTCGTTTAGTAGAAACAATAGTATTTTTATTGTTTCTACTAAACATGGTGCACTTCATATTTGCATTTAGTTTTTAATTATATTATTTATGTTCATATACTTCTTTTAGCATTTTTATTTCCTCAATTTGATCAACTCTTGTTGAATAATCATCTTCACTTACTTCTGTTATGTAATTTTTCTCTCCCATACCATGATTTTTTAACCATTCATATTCTTTAGCTAATTCTTCAATTGACTCATGCATTCTTCCATGTGTTCTTTTTTCAATATATCCATCATTATTTAATGCTGATGCAAAATGAACTTGTTTTACATATTTTTCACAAGTAGCTGGTTCAAATTCTTGATTTACTAATTCGTCAAAATCTTTTTTGTATATGTTAGCTTTACAATGTACGTGAGTTGTATCTATACAAGCTCTTAAGTTTGGATGATCTATATATTTTACTATTTCTATTGCTGAACATTCTTGTTTTTCATCTAGAATCATATATATATTTTCTATTAGTATTGTAACAGGCTTATTTTCTATTATTTTTAAAAGTTCTTTTAATTTATTTGCTAAACCTGTTGCTATATATTGATTTTTTGTCCAATATGTATGGAAAATCATGTTAGTTTCTATATTTAATTCTTCTGATAATTGTACTAATTTTTTTAATTGTTCTTCCACTAATTTTATATCTTTGCATACAACCATTTCTAAATTGTAATTTGATAATGGTGGGTGAACTGTTATTTCTTTTAAATTTGGATATTGCTGTTTTCTCATTCTTATTGTATCTTCAAAATTGAATTCTGACATAATACCATTTTCATCGAAATATTGAATTTCTATTCCTTCACTTTCTTTGACTATTTTATCCATTTCTTCGCTATTTTTTTGTGCAGTTATTTTTGGATATATTCTCATGTTTTCTCCTTCTTTCATTATTTAATTTTTTGATTTATATATTTTTAATACATTTTTTAAACTTAGTTTGGTTCCATAATTTAAAATGGCATTTGAATATATTTTTATTGAAATTTTTGCTATAGCTAAAATGCATACACCTAATATTCCTATTGATGCTATAATTTCAGGAAGTTTTGCACTACCTACTAATATTCTAAATGGCATACAAAATGGTGCTGATATAGGAAATATAGCTGCAAATAAGTTTATATTACTTGCTGGATTAACCATTGAAAAATATGATAAATAAAATCCTATTACTGCAAGTATTGCTACAGGTCCATTTGCTGATTGTATGTCTTCTGGTTTACTTACCATCGAACCTGTTAATGCATATAATAATGCATACATAAAATATCCAAGTAAGAAATATACAATTGTTGCTATAATAAATTGTGCATTTATTGCTGAAAGATCAAATATATTTTTTATTGATTCTACTGGTAAAAAAACAAAAATCAATGATAAGTTGATTCCGAAGTTAAGTAATTTTATTTCACAATATAGTGTGTTATTACTTTCTCCGGATGAAGTTAGATTAGTCAAAGCATCCCCGCTAATTAGAAGAAATTATTTGAATATTCAACTTTCACAGATTAATAAGTTTTATTTGAAATATTTAAATGATTATAATGTTTTGATAAAGGACAAAAATCAATTTCTTAAAAGAATTAATAATAATAGTGATTTTACTTATCTTGATATTATAGATGATAAGATAGCCGATTTAGGTCTTAAAATATATCAATATAGGCAAGAATATATAAATTATATTAATATTTATATTCAAAATAACTTTAAAAACTTTAATAAAAAAGATACAGTTTTTGTTAAATATGAATCTGATTTCGATAGTGGAGATAAAGATATCATATTAAAAGTACTAAAGAAAAATAGACAAAAGGAAATTATGCTAGGGATGTCTACAATGGGTATTCACAGAGACGATTTTATTTTTCTTCATAATGGTGTTAATTCAAAAGAATATAGTTCACAAGGTACTCAAAAATTGATTGTTTTATCTATGAAATTGTCTGAAATAGAAATATTTAAGATGAAATATAATATAAATCCAATAATTTTATTAGATGATTTATTTAGTGAATTAGATGTAACAAATAAAAATAAAATATTTAAATTACTTGATAGTAATTCTCAAGTGTTTATAACGACAACTGATATTAAAAATATAGACAAAAATATTATTAAAAAAGCAAAAATTTATAA
>ENA-ORMR01000493-ORMR01000493.1-human-gut-metagenome-genome-assembly--contig:-NODE-493-length-38558-cov-40.021609_pt1 | contig 38558 bp, 26 predicted proteins | sample MGYA00242107_ERZ509003 | MGnify/ENA primary metagenome ERZ509003 (study PRJEB26280, sample SAMEA2338699) | human gut metagenome | biome: human gut; feature: human-associated habitat; material: faeces...
TTTAGCCTGTTTAAACTATAAAAAGAGACTGCCCAAACTTGTTAGACAGTCTCTTCCTGTATTATCTTATCTTTCTATTTAGTCCGATTATTGTTTCTTAAAAGTCCATAATTCAAAGACAGTGCCGGATATATTAGTATATTATATGAAAAAGAGTCCGGCGCGCCGGGTGCCGAAGGAGGGTCTTTGTCGTTCCGGAATTCATGGATTTTACGTAATTTTGCAATATTAGCTAATCCGGCGAATAAAGAGAAGTCGCTGAATAATTAGAAGTATGAGCTGCAACGACGATGCAACCGTTAGCCTGGATTTTATAGGCGATTCTATCATTGCACGCTGGGATATAGATGAATATTTTCCGACGTGGCAGGTGTATAACTATGGTGTGCCGGGAGCCGGCATCGACTATATAGAGGGCAATGCCGGCCGTTTTGCCGGCAGGCAGGTGGTGGTGGCGATAGGCACCAATAATATCAACGATATGGCCCCGTGGCGTATCGAAAAGTTTGTCGGGCGGTATATGTCGGCTATCGGGGGGCTTGGCGCATCGAGGGTGTATCTGTATTCGTTGCATCCGCGCAATTTCAGAAGCGACCGCAGCGATGTGAATACAGATGTGGCAGACTTCAATGACCGTATCCGGGCCATAGTGCCGGATGTACCGTCTGTAGTGTACCTTGACGTATACAGTGATTTTATCTACGAAAGCGAGCCCAATCCACAGCTATACTACGACAGGCTTCATTTGAGCCCTTACGGATATGAAATCCTCGTATCGGCACTGAAAAAAGCCCTTGAGGTGTAGATGAGCCAGCGATGGTATAATCGGCGGAATATGCTGCTCCAAGAAGAATACGATCGCTACGTGAGGAGAGTTCACATTCCGGAAGACAAGAAGAAAAGGACCCGAGACATCCGCAAAGCTCAGGAGAGGGTAGCGGGCAAGGTCCATAAAGAGAAGTTTCTCGAATTGGGAAGGTGATAACTTTGACTCATATATAGAGAGAGAGAAATGGAAAACGCCAAATTCACGTAGAATCCGGCGTTTTGAGAGATGGTGAGATAAAGTGTTTTATCTTGTGTTGGTAATGGTGTAGGGGGGCGATGGGGACGTTGCACCGGGGGTTGCTGCAGCGGCAGGTGTGGCGGAGCGGTATCCGCCGGTTCATTGCGGCATGTATTTGCCCCAGTCGTGAGGGTATGGGATGCGTTTGTAGTAGTCGAGTGTATGTGCGGGCTGTTCGCGGTCGGAGGGTATACCCTTGCGGGCGTAGCTGTCGAAGAAAAGGAGACATCCGTCGCGCCACCACATGGCTTCCTGCTCCTGATTGCGCAGAAGACGGCCCACACGTTCGTGGCGCTGGGAATCGATAAAGGGTCCGACCGACTCCCATTGGCGCTGCATAGCGCGGACACTGTCGACTCCGGCGTAGTAGCTGTCGACAAGGCCCTGCCACAGTGTATTGCCGTTTTTCAGACGGTAGTCCCACGGCAGGCGGTGGAACCACAGCAGCAGATTCTCGGGGCATGTGTCGGGCGAGTCGAAGCGCCGGGCGATGGCAGGATGATACTGCATTACAGCGCCCGTACCCCGCGACGTGCGGTCTACGCCTATGCTGTCGGCCGAAATTTTATGATAGTCGAAAGCTGTCCACACCGGGTCGTCGTGCCATGGCTCTGGGCCGTTGTGGGTGTTGTAGTTCATTATGTGATTAAGACCCAGAGGCATGGTGTAGTCCACGTAGGTCTCGCGCGAGCTGTCCATCATGGCTCCTATAGTCGCGACGGCCTCGGGTTCGCACGTGAATGTCATGCGGATCCATTCGCGGGCAATGTCGGGGGCTTTCAGAGCGGGATTCCATGCCTGACGACCGAATGTGTACCAGTTGGCCTGGGCGAAGGGATGGCCGGTCCAGTTGATTTCCGAACCGATGTTGGCCACACCCGCTATGGCCGATATGCGCGAGGCCGCAAGGTGCGAGGCCACTGTCGTACCGCTGTCATCGGTCGGAGACTCGAGCACTTCCTGATAGAGCGGCCCGAGGAACACGAGGTGGCCGGTATGCCCGAGGTTCTCCTGCGTTATCTGCACTTCGAGGCCTACCGATGTGGCTTTCATGCCACCGAACAGCGGATGGAATGGCTCGCGGGGCTGAAAGTCTATGGGGCCGTTTTTCACCTGCACGACTACATTATCGTCGAATTTTCCGTCGAGGGGCGCGAACTCGCGGTACGCGCCGAGCACGCGGTCGTTGCGGCGGTCGTTGAGATATACGAAAGCGCGCCAGAACACGATGCCGCCGTGAGGCGCCAGTGCCCGCGCGAGCATATTGGCGCCGTCGGCATGCGAGCAGCCGTAGTCCTGCGGGCCGGGCTGCCCTTCTGAGTTCGCCTTTACGAGAAAACCGCCGAAGTCGGGGATGAGGGCATAGATTTCGTCGGCCATCTCGCGCCACCAGAGCTGTACGGCCGTATCGGCCGGCGAGGCGCTTTTGAGGCCCCCGATTTCGATCGGGGCGCTGAATTTTGCCGTGAGGTAGACTTTTATGCCGTATGGGCGCCATGCGTCGGCAAGAGCCGCCACTTTGACAAGCCAAGGGTGCGACAGCATGCAGGCCTTGGCGTTGACATTGTTTATCACGGCGCCGTTGATGCCCACCGAGGCGTTGGCGCGGGCATAGTCGATGAGGCGCGGGTCGATGTCGTAGTTGAGACGCTCCCAGTTCCACAGGCTGTAGCCGGCGTAGCCGCGCTCTATGCTGCCGTCGGGATTGTCCCAGTGGTTGAGCACGCGCCTTTCGATGGCAGGATTATCGACAATGTCGAGTGCTGCGGTGTTGGCGCCAGTCTGCAGGAGACGGAGATATGCAAATGTGCCGTAGAGCGCTCCTGCGGGTGTCTGAGCGAGTATGGCATTGGTCTTTTTCCGGCCTTTGCCGACGGTGAGGAGGCGGAAGCCGTCGTTTGCCACAGGAGCGAAGAGGCTGTCGGCGAATAGAGCCGCTTCGGGCAGCGCTATGATGAGGCCGGCTTTGTCGGGAGCGGCGCTGCCGTCGCCGCCGAAGGCTGTGCGGAGTTCTTCGGCTATTACGTCGGCAGTAGGGCCGGTAAGCCCTATGTGGTACGACGGGGAGTGCCGGCGGTCGATCGTGCTGTTGTAGCGCAGCCACAATTCATATCCGTTCTCGGCCGCAGCCGCCAGCGAGCAGCACACGATGGCGACCAGAAGAAAGACCCTGCGTGTCATTATTTCTCAAGAAAAGCGGTGGCACACCATAGGATCGGCGCCTGGCCGTGCATGTTCCCGAGGAGGCGGCGACGGCCGAGGTAGAAGTCTCTGTCGTTGCTCCGGTTTGTGCCTTCGCATACGTCGGCTATATCGCCGCATTCGTTGATACGGTCGACAAGCGCTTTCCATGCTTTGTTGACTATGGGCTCGAATTTATCTTTGGGCAGCCAGCCTTTGCGCACGCCTTTGATCATGGCGTAGGTGAACATTGCCGAGCCCGAAGTCTCGCTCCACACCGTCGGATCGTCGACAAGCTGTGCCCAGAGGCCGTCATCTTTCTGGTATTCGGCAAGTGTATTCATCATCTTCAGGTACGACTGCATGATGAGGTCGTAGTGCTCGTTTTCGCGTGGTAGCACCGACAGCAGTTCGGTCATGCCGGCGGCCATCCAGCCGTTGCCGCGTCCCCAGAAGAATGGAGCCTCGGGCGAGTGGTGGAAAAGGCCGTTGGGGCGCTGTATTTTGCCGAGATAGCTCACCATCTGGCGTGCGGTGCGGTCTATATATCTGGCATCCTTTGTGGCAAGATAGGCCTGGCTCTGAATGGTTGTGACCATGAACATGTCGTCGATCCAGTAGCGTGTTTGCCACGAGAGGCCTTCGTTGAGCAGCCGGGTGTGCTCGGGATTCTCCTTTTTGGACGCCGGTTTCTGCCACTGGGTATCGGCATACCACAGACCGAGGCTGCGGAAAGCCTTGTTGCCTGTGTGCATGTAGAGCTGCAGGGGTACAGAACCGAATACATTGTGGTCGACATGGTTGGGCACGGGCAGAAGCCTCATCTCGTCGCCGAAGAGCGGATAGAGCCTTTCCTCGAGGGCTTCGAGAGCTTTCTTGTCCTTTGTGGTGCGGGCGAAGCGGATGGCTCCGAGCCATGCGCATGTTTCGGGATATGTGATTTCCTGAGGCGGATCGGTGCGTTCGTCGAAATTGGGGTGGGGCACTTCGATGAATCGGGCGCACACTTTGGCGCCGACCTTTTCGGGTGCGTACTTTCCTGTGAAATTATCTTTGAGATCTTTGGCAGAGGCTATGAGGCAGGCCGAGAGGCAGCAGCAAAGCAGGATGATTTTTTTCATAGTATTACAGAGGATTTTTCCTCTGCAAAATTATGCGTAATATCGGCCGGTGATGTGTCTGATAGTGCAAAAAGTGTACATACACAAAAAAATCGCCCGGCGTCGGGAGCCGACGCGGGCGATTTTCTGATATTATGCGTAGCCGATATTATTCGGGACGTTTGGTCTTTTTGCCGTAGCCGTAGCGAGCTGCGGAACCGAGCTGTTCCTCGATGCGGAGGAGCTGGTTGTACTTGGCCATACGGTCGGAGCGGCTTGCCGAACCGGTCTTGATCTGGCCGGCGTTGGTAGCAACAGCGATGTCGGCGATGGTAGCGTCTTCGGTTTCGCCCGAACGGTGCGAGATCACAGCGGTGTAGCCGTTGCGCTGAGCGAGCTCTACGGCGCGGAGGGTCTCGGTGAGCGAGCCGATCTGGTTAACCTTAACGAGGATGGAGTTGGCGCAGCCGAGTTCGATACCCTTTTCGAGGTACTTAACGTTGGTAACGAAGAGGTCATCGCCAACGAGCTGGCAGCGGTCGCCGATCATGTCGGTAAGGATCTTCCAGCCTTCCCAGTCGCCTTCGGCCATACCGTCTTCGATAGAGTCGATGGGGAATTCTTCGACGAGTTTCTTGAGGAATTCGGCCTGCTCCTGGCTGGTAAGCTTGGGAGCGTTGGCACCCTGCTTCCAGGTGTAGTCGTAAACGCCGTCCTTGTAGAATTCCGACGAAGCGCAGTCGAGACCGATGGTCACGTCCTTGCCGGGAACATAGCCGGCCTTTTCGATGGCCTGGATAATAACGTTGAGGGCATCTTCGGTGCCGTCGAGAGTGGGAGCGAAGCCGCCTTCGTCGCCTACTGCGGTGCTCAGGCCGCGTGCTTTGAGCACAGCCTTGAGGTTGTGGAATACTTCAGTACCCATGCGGATGCCTTCGTGGAAGGAAGTAGCGCCGATGGGACGGATCATGAATTCCTGGAAGCAGATGGGGGCGTCGGAGTGAGCACCGCCGTTGATGATGTTCATCATGGGCACGGGCAGCACGTAGGTGTTGCAGCCGCCGATGTATTTATAGAGGGGAAGACCGAGATAGTCGGCAGCAGCCTTGGCAACGGCGAGCGAAACGCCGAGGATAGCGTTGGCGCCGAGGTTGCTCTTGGTGTCGGTGCCGTCGAGAGCCAGCATGGTTTCGTCGATGGCAATCTGGTCGAGTGCGTTCATGCCTACCAGAGCAGCGGCGATGGGGCCGTTGACGTTGGCTACAGCCTTGAGCACGCCTTTGCCCATGTAGCGGTTCTTGTCGCCGTCGCGGAGCTCGAGAGCTTCGTTAACGCCTGTGGATGCGCCCGAGGGAACGGAGGCACGGCCGAAAGCGCCGGATTCGAGAACAACGTCTACTTCCACTGTGGGATTGCCGCGCGAGTCGAGAACCTCGCGGCCGATGATTTTTTCGATTTTCATGATTGTAATACCTTGGTATATAGTTATGTTTTGTCTTTCAGCTTACGGGCGGCTCACAAGCTCCGCCTTTCGGCGGCAAATTTACGAAAAATTTCTCTAATACCAATCTGCAAGCTCCTTTTTTCGTTCGATGCGAGAACACTGAATGGCTAAGAGATGTTATAAAATATGAAAACCCCTACTGATAACGAGATAACATCTTAAAACTACTGCAATATGTCGCGTTCCACTTCCAATAAAAAAAGCCGCACCCCTGTGTGGGTGGCCATAGGCGCAATCTTTCTGATTATTCTGCTTATTATCTGGCTTACATTCGCCGACCTTACCGGCAACACCGATGTGGCGGCGTTCCTGGCCCCGTATATTGTTAACTCACCTGCCTGATTGATTATGGAAACTTTAGCCTCTATTTCTCCCGGCCATGCCGGTCTGCTTATATGGCTCGTATGGGGTCTGATAGGTCTCTTCGAGGGGCTTGTGGCCTCGCGTGTTCTCGGCGGACGCCGAATCCTGTTCATGGATATTGTGGTGGGCATAGTGGCCGCCGTGCTCGGCGGCATACTCAGCACCAACTTCGTGGGCGACACTCCGGTGCAGCTGTTTCTGCTGTCGATACTCGCCGCCATCTTCTTCTCGGCCCTGATACTGTGGCTCGTAGGCGCCCTCTTCTATAAGAACGAGGAAGAAATGTAATAAGCACTTTCACTTAAAAAATACGACCGCGACTCCCTGTGCCGGGAGCCGCGGTTTTAGGTTATGGGTTAAGGGTTGAAGGTTAAGGGCGAAAATTCTCTTTAACCCCTAACCCTTAACCATTTATTTTCACTTTACTACTATAGTCGCGGGGTCGATGTTTGCGGCTTCGATGTCCTTGAAGTAGCGGTATGTGCCTACCTTAAGCTCGGCGCAGGCGTCTTCGTCGGCCACGATGATGGCCTTGGGGTGCATCTGGAGAGCCGAGATGGTCCACATCTGGCTTATGCCGCCTTCGACGCCGTGCTTGAGGGCGCGGGCCTTGTTGTGGCCGTTGACCAGCAGAAGCACGCTGCGGGCGTCCATCACAGTGCCAACACCTACTGTGAGGGCTGTCTTGGGCACGAGATTGACGTTGCCCTCGAAGAAGCGCGAGTTGGCGATGATAGTGTCCTGTGTGAGGGTCTTCATGCGGGTGCGCGATGTGAGGCTCGAGCCCGGTTCGTTGAAGGCTATGTGGCCGTCGGGGCCCACGCCGCCCATGAAGAGGTCGACACCGCCGTAAGCGGCCATTTTTTCTTCGAAACGACGGCATTCGGCTTCGGGGTCTTCGGCGTTGCCGTTGAGTATATTCACGTTTTCACGGGGTATGTCGATGTGGCTGAAGAAGTTGTTCCACATGAACGAGTAGTAGCTTTCGGGGTGTTCCTTGGGCAGGTTAACATATTCGTCCATGTTGAAAGTGACAACATTCTTGAAAGATACCTTGCCCTGCTTGTAGAGCTCGATGAGAGCGCGGTACATGCCCAGAGGCGAGCTGCCGGTGGGGCATCCGAGCACGAAGGGATGCTCTGCAGTAGGATTGGCTGCGTTGATGCGCGAGGCCACGTAGTTGGCGGCCCACTGCGACATGTTGTCGTAGTCTTTTTCGATTATCAGTCTCATATTCGTTTGGTTATGATTAGAAGAGCCATGCGGCTGTGATAGTCCAGTAGTTGTTTTTGCCTTCGATGGGCTGAGCGCCGTTGTAGCCCGAGAGGGTTTCGACGGTCTTGGTCATGCCCAGGCCGTAGGATGCTCCGATCTGCAGATGCGACACCAGCTGCACGCCGACACCGAAATTCCAGGCGAGGTCGAATTTCTTGTTTTTGTACACGTCGGTGATGGCGGTCTTCGATGTGAGGAACGAGAAGCTCGGACCGGTAAAGAGATAGGGCGTGAAGACCTTGCCTATCAGGGGCAGACCGATTTTATACTTGAAATTGAGGGGAATTTCGATGTAATCGCGGTTCTTGAGGCGCGATGAATTCAGTGCGGCCTGGTCGGCGCCCGCATTGGCGTTGTTTTCGATGGTGCTGCTGCTCACACGGTGCACATACATCACCGACAGGTCGAAGCCTACGTTCACTACCGGAACGTTGAATTCCATCTGGACACCGCCGGTGAAGCCGGCGCGGTTGTCGTTTTCGAACACGCTCTTGTTGAGGCGCATGGAGTTGACTTCGGTACCGATGCGCGGGCCGAAGCGGAACTGTGCCGTGGCGGGCAGCGCCGCCAATACGGCAATGGCGACAACGGCCATAAGGCTTTTCAGGATTTTCATCTGATGTCTAAATAATTGATTTGCGATTTGTTATGGACGGAAATGTCGCATAAATTCATCGCAAAGTTACTATTTTTAATTATAAAATCGCCATATTGCCCGAAAAAATTCATAATTTTGCAGTTATATGACACCTGAAGAACGATTGAAACTGGAAGATAAGGTTGTAGACATGCTCCGCACGGTCTACGACCCCGAAATACCTGTCGATATATACAGTCTGGGACTGGTATATAAGATCGACCTCACCGACGACGGCAATCTTACTGTCGACATGACACTTACGGCGCCCAACTGTCCTATGGCCGACTTCATAATGGAAGACGTGCGCATGAAGCTCGAGTCGATCGAAGGCATCAGTTCGGTTACTGTCAACATCGTCTTCGAGCCCGAATGGACGCAGGACATGATGAGCGAGGAGGCCAAGTTGGAACTCGGGCTGCTATGAGCGGCCGCCGGTGCACATACTTTCTGAGCGACGCCCATCTTGGCGCCGCCTATATCGCCGACCGCCGTGCTCACGAGGGCGCGCTGGTGGCGTTTCTGCAGTCGATAGAGCCTACGGCCGCGACTGTCTATCTGCTTGGCGACATACTCGACTACTGGTTTGAATATCGCACGGTGGTGCCGCGCGGCTATGTCCGCTTTTTCGGTCAGCTTGCGCACATGGCCGATGCCGGCATACGCATAGTGTGGTTCACCGGCAACCACGATATATGGCTTTTCGATTATCTCCGCGACGAGCTCGGCATAGAGGTCGCCGACCCAAAGGGCGGCGGCATGACCGTCGACATCGACGGCGTGCGTTTCTTCCTCGGCCACGGCGATGATCTCGGGCGTCAGCCACTGGGCTACCGCCTGCTGCGGAGCACCTTCCGCTGCCGCTTTCTTCAGAAACTCTACTCGGGCATACATCCGCGATGGACTCTGCCCTTTGCCCACGGCTGGAGTTCGCACAGTCGCAAGGCAGCGCCGCCGGTGCCGCGTCTCGACGGACGCACACGCACCTCGCTCGAAGTCGCCTGCCGCAGTCTTGCCGCTGCCGATCCGGAGCTGAGATATATTGTAATAGGGCACCACCATGTGGCCATCGACGAGCCGGTGACTGCCTCGTGCCGTCTCATAGTGCTTGGCGACTGGATAAAACAGCAGACCTACGCCGTATTCGACGGCGCAGATCTGCGTCTGCTTTCATTCTCAAGTTGAAGTTTATAGAGTTTATAAAGTCTATAAAGTTGAAAAAGTTAAGATAATAGCCCAGAGAACCATTATCTTAACTTTTTTAACTTATTACTTTTTCAACTATATTATTACTTTTCAACTATATTATAATTATTTCTTTTTGAAGACGAGGACAGAATCGTAGAATGCCGTTATGGCATCGTCGAGTTTGAGGAAATCGTCCCAGGCGCCTATTGGAGCTGTAGCGACGTTCATTTTGGTGCGGGTGCGCAGGCTAACCGTACCGTCGCCATTGTCGACGGCTTCGGCGTAGAACATGCCGAGCGGATTGTTTACCATGCTCTTTAGTGCTGCCAGCGATGCCGGATCGGCCTCGTACCCCTCGGGGATGCTTATTTCGTAGTCGTACTGGCTCTGTACGGGCCCGAAAACCGAGATGTCGGTCTGGCGGTTGCGGTCGGTTCCGGTGAGGGGCTGCGCTTTGCCATGGAAACGTCCGACAGACACGATGAGGTCGTTGCCGACATTGCCCACCGTTTCGGGCATACGGCCGGCGAGGGTCATTTTGAAATCGGGTGCGTCGGGCCGCACTCCATGCGCTGCGATATCGAAGCTGTCGATGTTGTAGTCGTCGGCGCCGTAAAGATAGCTGTCGGAGAGTTTGCGCACGGCTTCCTCGATCTCCTTTTTCCGCTCCACGGCATCGTAGCTGTCGGATTTGAAACGTTTACCTTCGGGTATGCCCAGATAGTCCTCGATGTCGCGGGCCCAGTCCATGATATCGGTCAGATCGACTGTCGCTTCTTTGGTAATGCCCGAGAACTGCAGCGAGTAGTCGGCGTCGATGCCGTTATCGTCGTTGAGGCGGAGCTTTCCTTTGACGCTCAGACGGCTTTTGTGCGAAGGCGTGGTCTGCGCCGTGAATACTTTTGGCAGCTTGAATTTCAGCAGATTCTCGCGGTCCTGGGTGTATGCGCCGCCTTTCTCGCCCTGGTAGACGGAGGGCAGCTCGCCTGCCGGCATGATCCTGGTGGCGCCCTCGAGGTAGAACTTGCCGTCGGCAAACACGCCGAAGTCGGGCTGGCGCCAGTTTATGATGCCCTCGGTGGGCACATCGTTGTTGGGGTTGAGGAAACCGACGCCCACCGAGTCGGCCCAGCCCTGCTCGCGCACGAGGTCGGAGAACATCACGGCCACCCAGTAGTCGCTTGCATGTTCTTCGGAATCGAGGATGTTGGTGTAGGCCGTGGCGGTCCATGCGGCTTTGAGCAGTTCCTCGCGTGTGGCTTCGGGGTGAGCCTTGGAGAAGTTCTTCATAATGCGCTTTACATCGCGCGGAAGATGGTGCTGGCCGTAGTCGGATTTTGCCAGGGTGAGCGAAATGTCGCGGTATACCGTGCCGATGGGGCGGTTGCCGTAGAGGCCGCCGTCGCGGCGCGAATAGGGATAGAAACGGCTGGTGGAGTTGTTGTTGACGGTATATATGACATAGAAGGGTACCTGCCGTGCTTTGGATAGATATTTTTTATCGGTGAGCACGGGCAGATTGTGGCGGTGGAGCCTGAGGTAGTTGTACTTGCCGTCGGATGATTCCTCGAAATCGGGTGCGTCGTTGTAGGCGCGGTATTCCACCGTGATGCTGGGCGAAAAGCGGCATTCGACTATGGACTCCAGGATGGGATAGGCGCATATCAGGTCCATTTTTATTGGACTCGGATCGAATTCCTGCACTTCGTCTTCGTCGTAGATGAAATATTCGAGTACATCGCCCGGCTCGAGGCCCGGAATGTCGATTTTGCGTTTGATGGCATTCTTTTCCTTGTCTTTCTTGCCCTCTGTCACGGCGAAGGCCTCGCTGAGGTCTACGTCGGTAACGGTGCCGTCGGGCTTATGCACGCGCGCCCCGAAAGCGTTGTCGGCTTTCATGAATGTATAGTTGCCGGCTTTGGCGCGCTCGCTTTCGCCGAATTCGTGCTTCGAAAATTCCTCGACGCCGTTCTGGTCGAGAAGTTTCACCATTATGCGTTTAAAACTCTTGCGGCGTGTAAATGTCTTGTCGCCGTTGTAATAGGACGTTTTGTCGAAGTCGGCGTTGACCTGCTCGTACTTCATGAGCACCACGGCCGAGTGCCCCTCGGCGACCGAATCGGGTATCTCCCTGCGGGCGTCGAAGTATTCGGGATGAGTGTCCCATACCAGTTTGGCTGCCTTTTTGAAGAATTTCATGTCGGCAGCGGCGCCCGAAAGGGCGGTCACGGCTAAAACGATGCTGCAAATTGCTTTCAGTGGTTTCATAGTCATTTGCGTATTAGGGCAATCTGGGTGTCGGAGGCCCGCATGAGGGCTCGGACCGACTTATTGCGTTCGTCGATACAGTCTACAGGTACATATGTCTCTACCGGCTCGAACATGGCGCTGCAGTGCAGGATGCCGTCGGCGCAGGTGTAGCGCACGTGGCCGCGGAGCCACCGGTTGTCGATTTCGAACGGGTCGGGGAGCTGCTCGGGCACGTAGCCTTCGGGCAGTTCGACGGTGTAGTCGTAGACCGATGTGCACGGGAGCCTGTGCACGTAGTCGCGGCGGCGGTCTTTGGTGTTGACGGTCTCGAGGTGGATGCTGCGCACGGGCTTGAGTTCGAGCAGTATGCGGTCGCCCATCTGTCGGGCGGAGTTGTTTTCGCTTATGTCGGCGCGTATTAGTATTGCCGGCGACGAGGCGGGCGCCACTACCTCGGCGTTCGATATGGCGACGCTTTTCTTAGGGTAGCGCAGGTAGCGCTCGATGAACGAGGCATGGTCTTTGGGCGCTATGCCGGCGAGAGTCTGCCGCAGCGACATATCGATAAGACCGCGGGCGCTGCGGCAAATGGTGCCCGCGAGGGCTGTACCGTCGATGCGGTATGTGGCCCTGAGGCTGTCGGTGTCATCTCGGCGGCATACATCGGGCACATGCGTCAGTATTGGACGGGGACCGTCCTCTATCAGCACGGAGCGTCGGCGCAGTCCCGGCGGTATATATCCGGCGGGGCAGCAGGAGGTGGTGCCGTCTATATATATTATGGAGTCGCCTGTCATGGCGGCGGCAATCATGTGGTTGCCCGACGACATGGCCGGAAATTCGTCGAATCCGGTGGGCACGCTGCCTTCGGTGCCTATCCACACCAGGCGCGCGTCGATTCCGTTGCTCTTCAGAAGGGCTTTGATGAGATTGGCCGAGCCTTTGCAGTCGCCGGCCTTGCGCGCGAGCACATCGGCGGCCTGTGCGGGGCGCTGGCCGTATTCACCGTGCTCGATGGCGAGATAGCGTATGTTCTGCCGCACCCATGCCGCCGTGCTGTCGATGAGCGATATGTCGTCGCCGGCTTTGGCGCGCAGGGCGGCGGCAAGCGAGGCTATGGCATCGCCGTAGTCCTCGGGCTCGCTGACGAATGAGGAGAGATGGCTGTAGAGCTCGGCGCTGTCGGCAAAATATCCGCCTACGAAGAGCTGCGGCTCCGATACCCTGGCGGCGGGAGCGCCCGGCTCCCTTTCGAGAGGCGGCAGGTCGGTGCATGTCACGGTATAGTCGATGGCGCCGTCGGGCAGTGTGTCGGCCTGCAGTGTCATGCCCGGTCGGAAACGGTAGGGCCGTACATATATACTGTCGGCGAGCATTGCCGGCACTTTGACTACAGTCGTGGAGCTGACGGTCTGGTAGGGCGAGCTGAAACTGATGCCGCAGAACTGTTCGGGCGCCTTGAAAGTGCGCTCGAAGACGGCCTTTGTCTTCTTGCCCTGCTTCAGAGGTACGCGGAGGATACATATCCGCGAGCCGTCGTAGAATATCTGATCGTCCTCGGCGGTGCGGTAGTAGGGAGTGGCTCCGGGGGCAGATGCTTTGTCGATGGTGGTGTTTTCGTCGTACATGGCCACGACGTCGGCGATGTCGTCGGCGCGCTGTGCGAGGAATGTTGTCTGTTCCGACGATTTTACGCCCGTCATAACGCCTTTTTTCTCCAGTATGGTGTAGACGTCGTTTTTCGACTGTATGACCACGTTGTTGTCGTAGGCCATTAATCCCTGAGAGGAAAAAATGGAAAACAGAGTCGCTAATGCAAGAGGGAGAACTGAATTTTTGATAGTCTGGAAAGTTTGGTTGGTATTAGAAATGTCGGATTTTGCGAATTTAGCGATAAATATCATATCTGCAAAATAAATCTGTCTTTTTGTTCGATTATTTTTGTAAACTCAAGGGCGGAGGATATCGAAATCTCTCATGACGGTGTCGTGCTGTTGCAGGAAAAAAGAATAATTAGTAATTTTGCACGGTCAAACCTCTTTTTTGGGGTTGATGGCCGCCCAAAACCAAATCATTACAGACTTACACTATGCAGGCGACCAAAGTCGCGGTCCTGAAACTTCAGGACGGAACAGAATTCAGAGGCCGTAGTTTCGGCTATGAAGGCTCCGCGGCCGGCGAGGTGGTTTTCAACACCGCCATGACCGGTTACCCCGAGAGCCTCACCGACCCTTCCTACGAAGGTCAGATTCTCGTCACCACATTTCCACAGCTCGGCAACTACGGCGTACCGCCATCCGGAGGCGATGATATGCTCAAGGATTATTTCGAAGGTTCAAGGATACATTGCCGCGCCATCATCGCCCAGGACTACGCCTTCCGATACAGTCACTGGCTGGCCGACCGCTCCCTCGCCGAATGGCTAAGACAAGAAAAAATCCCCGGTTTGTACGACATCGACACCCGCGCGCTCACCAAGCACCTGCGCACACATGGCTCAATGCTTGGCAAAGTGATAGTTGACGGTAGTGACGATGTCGATTTTTATGATCCCAATGCCGAAAACCTCATAGCGCTCACTTCGTGCAAGGTTCCGCTGGTCTATACCGCCCCCGGCGAGAAGCCCGTGGAGCTCACCGGCGAGCTTGCTCCCGATGCTGACGGCCGGAAGACGGTGATACTGGTGGACTGCGGCATTAAGCACAATATTATCCGCTGCCTTCTGCGCCGCGGTGTGCGCGTGGTGCGTGTGCCCTGGGACTACGACTTCAATACCATCGATGCCGACGGCCTCTTCATAAGCAACGGCCCCGGCAATCCCGTTTTCGCGCAGAAGACCGTGGAGAACATCCGCCGTGCCATGGCGAAGGAGAAACCCATATGCGGTATCTGCATGGGTAACCAGCTTCTGGCCAAGGCCGCCGGTGCCATAACATATAAACTGAAGTACGGACACCGCAGCCACAACCAGCCGGTACGCCGCGTGGGCACCAACCAGTGCTTCGTAACGTCGCAGAACCATGGCTTCGCAGTGGATAACGACACCCTGCCGCCGGGCTGGGAGCCGCTGTTCGTGAATATGAACGACGGCACCAACGAGGGCATACGCCACAAGACGCTTCCGTTCTTCTCGGCACAGTTCCATCCCGAGGCCTCGAGCGGCCCCCGCGACACCGAATTCCTTTTCGACGACTTTATAGCTCTACTGTAGGCGATTATGAAGAAATACAACAAAGTGCTGCTCTTAGGCAGCGGCGCCCTCAAAATAGGCGAGGCCGGCGAGTTCGACTACTCCGGCGCCCAGGCTCTCAAAGCCTTGCGTGAAGAAGGTATAACCACGATACTCGTCAATCCCAATATCGCCACGGTGCAGACATCGGAAGGCATGGCCGACCAGACCTACTTCCTGCCCGTGACGCCCTACTTCGTGGAGCGTGTCATAGAAAAAGAGCGCCCCGACGGCATCCTGCTGGCATTCGGCGGCCAGACGGCCCTCAACTGCGGCGTGGAGCTATACCGCACGGGCGTCCTCGAGCGCTACGGCGTCGAGGTGCTCGGCACACCGGTTCAGGCCATCATGGACACCGAAGACCGCGAGCTGTTTGTGGAGAAACTCAATCAGATTGATGTCAAGACCATATCGAGCGAGGCCGTTGAGACCGTCGCCGACGCTCTGCGCGTGGCCCGGAACCTCGGCTATCCTGTGATAGTGCGTGCCGCCTATGCTCTGGGCGGTCTGGGCAGCGGTTTCTGCGACAACGACGCCGAACTGGTGTCGCTGGTCGAGAAGGCGCTGTCGTTCTCGCCGCAGGTGCTGGTGGAAAAATCGCTTAAGGGCTGGAAGGAAGTGGAGTACGAGGTGGTGCGCGACCGCTACGACAACTGCATCACCGTGTGCAACATGGAGAATTTCGACCCGCTCGGCATACACACCGGCGAGAGCATCGTGGTGGCACCGTCGCAGACACTGTCGAACGACGACTACCATTATCTCCGTTCGCTGGCCATCAAGATAATACGCCATGTCGGCATCGTGGGCGAGTGCAATGTGCAGTATGCCTACGACCCCGAGTCGATGGACTACCGCGTGATCGAGGTCAACGCACGTCTGAGCCGCTCGTCGGCTCTGGCATCGAAGGCCACCGGATATCCTCTGGCCTTTGTCGCCGCCAAGCTGGCCCTCGGCTACGGCCTGTTCGACCTCCGCAACAATGTCACTCAGAGCACATCGGCCTTCTTCGAGCCGGCCCTCGACTATGTGGTGGTGAAGATACCGCGCTGGGACCTCGGCAAGTTCCACGGCGTCGACCGCCACATCGGTTCGTCGATGAAGTCGGTGGGCGAGGTCATGGCCATAGGCCGTACTTTCGAGGAAGCCATTCAGAAAGGCCTGCGCATGATAGGGCAGGGCATGCACGGCTTCACCGAGAACCGCAATATCAGCATCCCCGACATCGACGCCGCACTGCAGGCGCCGACCGACCGCCGTATCTTCGTCATAGCCAAGGCCTTTGCCGAAGGATATACCGTGGACCGCATACACGAGCTCACCAAGATCGACCGCTGGTTCCTCTTCAAGCTGCGCAATATCATGGATACCTCGTGCGAGCTCGAGGGCTTCAACGACCTCGCAGCCGTGCCCGAAATCCTAATGCGCCGTGCCAAGCAGCAGGGCTTCAGCGATTTCCAGATAGGCCGCGCCATATTCAAGGACGCCTTTACCGAGCGCGCCGAAGACGTGATCATGGATGTCCGCCGCCGCCGTCAGGAGCTTGGCATACGTCCCGTTGTGAAGCAGATCGATACTCTTGCCGCGGAATATCCGGCGGCCACCAACTATCTCTACCTCACCTACAACGGCCGGTACAACGATGTTGACTATACCGGCGACCACCGTTCGGTGGTGGTGCTCGGTTCGGGTGCCTACCGCATCGGTTCGTCGGTGGAATTCGACTGGTGCTCGGTCAACGCTCTCATGACCGCGCGCCGCGAGGGCTGGCGCTCGGTGATGATAAACTATAATCCCGAGACCGTGTCGACCGACTACGATATCTGCGACCGCCTCTACTTCGACGAGCTTACCTTCGAGCGTGTGATGGATATCCTCGAACTCGAGAACCCCCACGGCGTTGTGCTGTCGGTGGGCGGTCAGATACCCAACAACCTGGCCACACGCCTCAATGCCTGCAACGTGAATATACTCGGCACATCGGCCGAGAGCATTGACCGTGCCGAAGACCGCCACAAGTTCTCGGCCATGCTCGACTCTCTGGGCATCGACCAGCCGCGCTGGCGCGAGCTCACCAGTTTCGAGGATATCGACGAGTTTGTGGAAGAGGTCGGTTTCCCCGTGCTTGTCCGCCCGAGCTATGTGCTGTCGGGTGCGGCGATGAACGTGTGCTCCAACCCCGACGAGCTGCGCCGCTTCCTCGCCCTGGCCGCCAACGTGTCGAAGAAGCACCCGGTGGTGGTGAGCGAGTTCATACAGTATGCCAAGGAGATAGAGATGGATGCCGTGGCGCGTAACGGCGAGATCATGGCCTACGCCATATCGGAGCATATCGAATTTGCCGGCGTGCACAGCGGCGACGCCACTATCCAGTTCCCGCCCCAGAAGCTCTATGTCGAGACCATGAGGCGCATAAAGAAGGTGGCCGGCCGCATTGCCAAGGCTCTCGACATATCCGGTCCCTTCAATATCCAGTTCCTCGCCAAGAACAACGATATCAAGGTGATAGAGTGCAACCTCCGTGCCTCGCGCAGCTTCCCCTTTGTGTCGAAGGTGTTGAAAATCAACTTTATCGACCTTGCCACCCGCATCATGCTCGGCGTGCCTGTCGAGAAGCCGGCCAAGAGTGCCTTCGATCTCGACTATGTCGGCGTCAAGGCGTCGCAGTTCTCGTTCTCGCGTCTGGGCGGCGCCGACCCGGTGCTCGGTGTCGACATGGCGTCGACCGGCGAGGTGGGCTGTCTGGGCGACGATACCGATGCCGCCGTACTCACGTCGCTGCTCGCCGTGGGCCTGAGGGTGCCTCATAAAGCCGTTCTGCTCAGTACCGGCACACCCAAGCAGAAAGCCGACATGCTCGATGCCGCCCATATGCTGCACCGTGCGGGCCTCACCATCTACGCCACCGGCGGCACCTGCCAGTTCCTCAACGAGAACGGCATCCCTGCCGTGCGCGTGTACTGGCCCTCGACCCCCGACTCGCAGCCGCAGGCCCTCGATCTGCTCCACAGCCATGCCGTGGACTTCGTGGTGAACATTCCCAAGAATTTCACCGGCACCGAGCTAAGCAACGGACGCAAGATACGCCGTGCGGCCATCGATCTCAACATACCTCTGCTGACCAATTCGCGCCTGGCATCGGCCTTTGTCAGGGCCTTTACCCGCATACCTCTCGACAGCATCGAGATCAAAAGTTGGCAGGAATATTGATAAAATCGGGTATGATTTCGGCTAATTAACTTTGTTTAACAAATTGCATTAAGTGGCGGCCTGTTTGTTAAATTTAGATTATTTTTTTGAAACTTAAGTAATTAAGACTGTTTTGAAATTTGAGCCTTGTCAAAATGCTAAATAAATATGTTGGATAACATAAAAAATTATTTGGCCACCCCAACTAAAAGGGTGAACTTTGTAGCGCAAACCTAAAACAATCTTTTTTACCTTAGAAATTGTACCTATTGGAAACCCATAGAAGGGAACTCTGTGACAGAGTTCCCTTTTATGATTTTCAGAGGCCTCAAACAAGGACGGCCGGCCGCGTGTTTCAAATGTATGAAAACAGAAAAACAACGATTGCTTATCATCGGAGGCGGCTTCGGCGGCCTGACGGTGGCCCGCTATGTCGACAAAAGCAAGTGGGATGTAGTGCTTGTTGACCGTAATAACTATCACAGCTTCCCGCCGCTGTTCTACCAGGTGGCCTCGTCGGGGCTTGAGCCGGCCTCGATTTCATTTCCGCTGCGCCGCGAGATCCGCGGGCGGCACTACCGCGGTGTCAGTTTCCATATGGGCATAGTGCGGCGCATCGATGTCGCCGCAAAGAAGGTGGAGACCGAGTACGAGACTCTCCGCTACGACGCCCTGGTGCTTGCCGCCGGTACGACCAATAATTTCTTCGGCATCCCCGACCTCGAGAAGCATGTTTTCACCCTCAAGAGTACCACCGAGGCCATACGGTGCCGCAACGAGGTGCTTGCGCGCCTCGAGAGGGCGTCGCTGTGCCGCGATGACGATCTGCGGCGCCGTCTGCTCACCTTCGTTGTGGTGGGTGGCGGCCCTACGGGCGTGGAGATAGCCGGCGCTCTCGGCGAGCTCAAGCGCTTTATTCTGCGGCGCGAATATCCGGCTATCGATCCGGCTGAAATGCGCGTGGTTCTTGTCGAGGGCTCGCCGCGTCTGCTCGGTGCCATGAGTGAGAAATCGGGCGCCGACGCCCTCGAGGCCCTGCGCCAGCTTATGGTGGAGGTGCAGCTGCAGAAAGTGATGAAGAGCTACGATGACAAGGTACTCGCTTTTTCCGACGGCTCGACCATCGCCGCCGAGACCGTGATATGGACCGCCGGCATCACCGGTGTCGACATTCCGGTGGCAGGAACCGATGTGAAGCCGGTGCGCGGCGGCCGTTGGGCGGTCGACGGCATTAACGCCGTCGCGGGCATCCCCGATATGTATGCCATCGGCGATATCTGCCTCCAGACGCCCGAAGCTTATCCGAAAGGCTTGCCGCAGGTGGCCCCGGTTGCCATGCAGCAGGCCCGGTGCCTGGCCCGCAATCTCAGCCGCGCCGACGGTGAGGCGCCCGAGGCCTTCGTCTACCGCGACAAGGGGTCGATGGCCACCATAGGTCGCAACCGCGCCGTGGTCGACATGGGGCGCATGCACCTGCGGGGGCGTGTGGCATGGCTCGTGTGGATGGGTGTGCATCTGGTGTCGCTGCTGGGCATGCGCAACCGTACTGTAGTGTTTATCAACTGGATATGGGGATATTTCACCTTCTCGTCGGGCCTCCGGCTGCTGCTGCGCCCCGACCGCTATCCCCTCCGATCATATTGGGAACAATGAAAAAGGCTCTGTTTGAAGATATTTACGCATCGGTCTTCGCCGACAGCAAGCGTTGGCGCCGGTGGTTTTTCGACGAGGTGGTCACCGACAGCGCCGACGACGACATCTTCATTGTCGGCGATTCGGCCGGCCGTCCCTCGGCATCGGCTCTGCTCAAGCCCTACGGCTTCGTCTATGCCGGGGCTACACTGCCGTCGGGCTACATAAGCTGTGTGGCCACAAAGCCCGAGGCCCGCACCCGCGGACTGGCCTCGCAGGCCGTGGAGCAGGCTCTGGCCGAGGCAAAGAGTAGGGGATACGCCTTCTGCGAGCTCATTCCGGCCAACCGCAGTCTCTATTCTTTCTACAGCCGCTTCGGCTTTGCCGATGCCTTCTATGCCGACGAGGAGCGCTATACCTCGCTCCACGACTTCGCCGGCGGCGAGGGTACGCCGGTAGAGCCGTCGTATGCCCTTTTCCACCGCATCGAGAGCACCGTGGGCTGCGGAGTGGTGCATTCCGAGGCCGACTACCGCCATATCGTAGCCGACCTCGCCTTCGAGAAAGGCTCGAGCCAGGTGTTTGTCGACGGCGCCGACGGCGGTGCCTGCCTTTTCGCCGCCTGGGATCCCTCGCGGCCCGACGGCACCGTGACGGTGCGTTCGCTTATGGCCGAGACCGAAAGCGCCGCGCTCGCCGCTCTGAGCACGCTGCGGGCTGAGGCCGGCGCGCGTCCCTTCACGGTGTGGCGGCCGCCTTTCTCGGGCGAGAAAGCGCATCTGCGTGTGCGCGGCATGGCGCGCATAGTGTGTCCGGAGACTGTGCTCGGCGCTCTTGCGGCGGCGCATCCATCGCTCGACACAACCATAAGAATCACCGACCGCCTTTTCGACAACAACAGCGCAATCTACCGCCTGGCCGGCGCCCGGTGCGTGAAAACCGATGCCATAAAGGGCCGTCCGGCGCTCGATGTACCCGTCGGAGTGCTCACTTCCATACTGTTCAGTGCCGAAAAGACCGGCGAGATATTCTCGTTGCCTACGCGCCGCCCCTACATGGCGCTCATGCTCGACTGCTGAAGTTCTATGACCACGGGGCGCACCGTGCCCCACACACGGTCGGCGGTGGCTGCGGCCTGTCCGTCGGCCGTGCAGTTGTGCATGGGGGTGTCGAAAATTATCGTCATGCCGTCGGCTCGACGCTCCACAGTGCCCTGCGCGCTTATCGAGAAGGCGAAGGGGAATACGTCGGCGTTCGTGAATCCCGAAAACTGCTCGTGCACCACGGCCGTCGCGCCCTCGGTGGCGATGCGCCATGCCGACGACAGCGGGGCGGCATTGATGCGCTGCAGGGGCGAGTCGTTGTGGTACGGCCCGAAGACGGTGACGGTGCCGTCGGCGTCGATGCGCGCCGGTGCGGTCCATGTGTGTGCGGCTGCATCGAGGAGCGCGCCCTCTATGGCCACTACGGGCAGCAGCCATCCGTCGCGGATGGTGGCGCAGGCATAGCACGAGCCCTCGGGAAGCGGCGACAGGTAGTACTCGCTGTGCGGGAATGCGGCTCGGCCGTCGGCCACGGTGCATACGTTGAGCCCTATGCCGTCGGCGGTGCAGAACGATTCGGCCGCCACGCCGGGCCATAGGTCGGCGTGGCCGTAGGTCGCGGCCGGAGCCACGCCGCCGGTGGCGAGTACCGACACACTGCCGCCGGCCACGCTGAAACGTCTCTCGAACCCCTCCTTTTCCAGAATCCAGTTGCTTGTGGCGCCGCTGACGGTGCGTCGTGCCCTGACAGGCGAGAATGCCCCGTCGGCGAACATGGCGTAAGTGCCCGCGTCGGCCGCCGGCACGTCGTCCTTCGTGAACACTATGGTGTGCGAACTGCCGTGTGCCGGAAGCGCGATGGTGACAGAACGACGCCGCTGGCCCATTTTTGCCGGCGAAAAGTCAAGCTTAACCCCGGCCGTAGCGGCACCTGCGGCGAAAACGGCCTCCGGGCTTATGCGGGCGAAGTCGGCGCCTGCCGTCAGGGCCAGCGCGCATGTCTGCTGCGGGGCGCCTGTACCGGCCTCTCTATATAATATAATGTGTATGCTGCCGTCATCGGTGCCGGCGGCCACCTTTGCGGGGTTGCCGGGAGCGAACGATACGGCGGCATTCTGCTCTGTCGGCTCGGGCGGCGTCTGGCCCGGGCGCTCGGGCTCGGCCATATGCGGAGCTGACTTTGAGCAAGCAAACAGCCCCGATGTCAGAAGTAATAATATCGGCAAATATCTCATGGTGGTGGAAATGTTTACAAAAACAGGCTTAAATACTTAAAAATACTAATTTCGGGCATTCTTCGTGTCTTTTGAGCACGGAAAAGGCTTCCGGCGGCAACTTTCGCTCAAAAATACGCAAAAAGTGTCGTATTGGCGGCAAAAATAGCGACCGAAATGTTAAAACTCCACATTTTCCCTTTCCTAATGTTTATTTATACGGAAAAAGTTTATTAACTTTGCCCACGGAATATCCGTGAGCCGGGACGAGTCCCTGAGTTTGCGTTTCCAATCCGAAGAAGAATAATAAGAATCAATCAATTTTATGTCTAATTTTTTCTAAGTATGAAAAAGCTGTTTCTATTACTGGTGATTATCGCCACGATGGCAGTGAGCGCAATGGCGCAGACTATCACTGTCAGTGGTACGGTCACTTATGCAGGCGATGGAGAACCGCTGCCCGGCGTATCCATCGTACCCATCGGTGGAGGTAACGGTACTGTTACAGACGTGGACGGTAAGTTCAGTCTGAAAGTGCCCGAACGCGTCTCCAAAATCCGTGTCAGCTACGTGGGTATGGTTACCCAGGAGGTTCCCGTAGGACAGAATCTTAACATTGCTCTTACAAATACCGAAAACAAGCTCGACGAAGTGATGGTCGTGGCTTACGGTAAAGCCAAGAAGGCCGCTTTCACCGGTTCGGCTGTCAGCATCGACGGCGCTGCCATCGAGGATGCCCCTGTGACCAACGTGCTCAGCGTCCTCAACGGTAAGATGCCCGGTGCCAACCTCTATTCCCAGACAGGTGCCCCCGGTGCAGGACCTACATCGATCGTTATCCGCGGTTTCTCGTCGCTGAATGCTTCGATGCAGCCTCTCATCGTGCTCGACGGTGTTCCCTTCGCCGGTTCGGTAGGCGACATCAACACCAACGACGTAGAATCACTCACTGTACTTAAGGATGCAGCTTCGACCGCTCTCTACGGTGCCCGCGGTGCCAACGGTGTCATCATCATCACCACCAAGAAGGCCAAGAACACTTCGACCGGTCAGGTGACTTTCAACGCAAACTGGGGTGCCAACACCCGCGCTACCCAGGACTACAACACCATCAAGGATCCCAAGCTCTACTACGAGACATACTACAAATCGCTGTACAACTACTACACCGCCAACGGCTACACTCCCGACGCCGCATGGCGCAACGCCAACAACAACCTCATCAACAACTCGTCGATGGGTCTGAAGTACCAGATCTATCAGATTCCCGAAGGCGAAATGTTCATCGGTTCCAACGGCAAGCTCAACCCCAACGCCACTCTCGGCAATTATGCAACCTACAACGGCGAGAAGTACTATATCACTCCCGACAACTGGCTCGACGAGACCTACTCGGCAAGCCTGCGTCAGGAATACAACCTTACGGTATCCAACTCTTCCGACCGCTCCAACTTCTACGCTTCGGTCGGTTACCTCGACAACGAAGGTATCATCAAGAACACAGAATACCGCCGCTTCACCGGCCGTCTGAGCGCCGACAGCCAGATCAAGTCGTGGCTTAAGGCCGGAGCAACCGCATCGTACGCCCACTACACCAGCCGAGGCATGTCGGGCGACGGCAGCAGTACCGCTGTTTCCAATCCTTTGGCTGTAGCAACTACCATCGGCCCGATCTTCCCAATGTACGTGCGCGACGCCAACGGCAACATCATGCACAATGCCGACGGCATGACAATCTACGACTTCGGTAACGCAAGCAGCGCTCCCGGCATCGGCCGTCCTATGGGTGCCGCTTCCGGTATGAACGGTATGAGCGACGTGCTCTACAATACCAATGTTATCCGTGGCAATACTCTCAATGCTAACGGTTTCCTTGAAATCCGCTTCCTCAACGACTTCAAGTTCACTACCAACAACACCGTGTTCCTCGACGAATACCGCGGCAACTTCGTAGGCAACCCCTACTTCGGCAGCCACCAGTCGACTAACGGCCTTGTTTCGGTCAGCCACGACCGCATGACCGAGTACACCTTCCAGCAGCTCCTCGAGTGGAACCGCATCTTCGGCAAACACGACATATCGGTGCTCCTCGGCCACGAAAACTCCTACAGAAAGACTGCTACCATAGGCGCAAGCCGCACGCAGCTCTTCTCGCCCAGCAACCCCGAACTCGCCGGCGCCGTAGTCGACGACTCGATGGATTCGTACACGGGCGCATACAACAACGAGGGCTACATCATCCGCGCTCTCTACGACTACGACTCGAAATACTTCGCCAACGCCTACTTCCGTCGCGACGCTTCCAGCCGCTTCCATCCCAGCCACCGCTGGGGCAGCTTCTGGGCCCTCGGCGCAGCATGGATCATTTCGAAAGAAGACTTCTTCAATGTCGACTGGGTGAACGTCCTCAAGTTCAAGGCTTCTTACGGCCAGGTAGGTAACGACGGCATCGGTGCGTACCGCTACACCAACACCTACACCATCGCCAACGTCGGCGGCAAGCCCTCGCTCGTGGCAAGCTCCGTGAAGGGTAACCCCGACATCACATGGGAAAAGACCGGCAGCTTCAACGCCGGCTTCGAATTCGATCTCTTCAACAACCGTCTCAGCGGTACCATCGAAGGCTACTATGCCAAGACCTCCGATATGCTCTACCAGCGTCCTCTCCCCGCTTCGACCGGTTTCTCCAATATCTATGAGAACTTCGGCGACGTATGCAACTATGGCGTCGACATCGACCTCAACGGTACTGTAATCGCCACACGCGACTTCTCGTGGGATCTCAATCTCAACATGTCGCATCTTAAGAACAAGGTTCTCAAACTTCCCGATATCAACAAGACTTCGGTAGTCGACGGTCACGGCGGTTCGGCATCGGGCGGTTTCTTCATGGGTGAAGGCCTGCCTGTATACTCCTACTACGAAGCCGTATATGCCGGCGTAAACGAAACCACCGGCGAACCCATGTTCTGGGGCAAGGACAAGGACGGAAGCTGGATCCAGAAGCGCTCAAACGAAATCACTCAGAGCGACTACCAGCTCACCGGCTGCGCTATTCCCAAGCTTTCGGGCGGTTTCGGCACATCGCTCCGCTACAAAGGCATAGAGGTCAGCGCTCAGTTCACATACCAGATCGGAGGTAAGGTTCACGACGGAAACTACTCCGGCTACATGACCACAATGCAGTCCGGTACTGTCGGCGGCGCAATCCATGCCGACTGGCTCGACGCCTGGACTCCCGAGAATCCCCACTCGAATGTTCCCCGCTGGCAGTACGGCGATGACTTCAGCGTATCTTCCAACCGCTTCCTCACCGACGCTTCCTACCTCAACTTCCAGAACCTGCGCGTGGCCTACACCCTTCCTTCGGCTATCACCCGCAAGTTCCAGGTTTCGAAGCTCAACGTATACGTATCGTGCGAAAACCTCTGGCTCTGGTCCAAGCGTCAGGGCTTCGACCCCCGCACATACGCTCTGGGTGTGAGCACATCGAGCTCTCTCTCCGGCGGTAATACCTACAACGCTGCTGTCCGCACTATCACAGGCGGTGTCACACTTTCTTTCTAATCTCTCATAAAGTACATAAAGATGAAAACCATATATAAGACGCTCGCGGCTGTCGCTGTTGCGACTCCCATGCTGCTGTCGACCGGCTGTATAGAGGAGACATTCCCCACCAGCGGTGTTACTACCGAGCAGGTGGCCCAGAACTCCAAGGGCCTCGACGGCATCGTGCAGGGTATGCCTGCCTTCATGAAGAAGTACAATACCTGGTCTTCGCAGGCATTCAACTTCGGCTATCCGTCGTTCTTCATCATGATGAATGTCCAGACCCAGGACATGATCCAGAATTATACCGGATACCAGCACTTCACCTACTGGCAGGCGGTGATGCTCCCGCTCAACTCGGGCTATCTGCTGAGCCAGATCAACTGGTACTACCTCAACTTCCAGGTGCGTGCCGCCAACGACGTTCTCTCGGCTATCCCCAATCCTACTACCGATGACGAGAAGGCATACTACGCCCAGGCCCTCATATTCCGTGCCTCGACATACCTCGATATGGCACGCGTGTATGAATTCAAGCCCAATGCCGATATCTCCGGTGTGAACGAGGACGGCAACGATGTAACCGGCCTCACCGTGCCTGTGATCACTCCCGACGCTACTCCCGAGGAGCAGGCCAACAACCGCCGTCTGAAACACGACGATATGGTGGCCTTCCTTCTCAAGGACCTTCAGACCGCCATCGACTACTACGACGAGAGCGGCGTCGCTCCCTCTGCAAAGGTATATCCCTCGAAAGCCGTGGCTCTCGGTGTGATGGCCCGCGTATACGAATGGGACGAAGACTATGCAAAGGCTGCCGAATATGCCCGCAAGGCCATCGACGCTTCCGGCGCTACTCCTCTCACCCAGGCTCAGTGGCTCAGCACCACCCAGGGCTTCAACGATTCGTCGTTCAGCTCGTGGATGTGGTCCATCCAGATGGAAAGCAACGATGATCCCGTGCAGGGTTCCACCAACTGGATGTCGTTTATGTCTCCCGAAGCCAACATCGGCTACGGCGGCCAGTACGGCTCATACTTCATGATCGACAAGAGCCTCTATGAGCAGATCTCGAACGCCGACTTCCGCAAGCTCGTGTTCAAGGCTCCCGCCGGCCACCCGCTGTCGGGCCGCGAATCCGTCCTCAACCCCACCAAGTACAACAGCCTCGAGCCCTATACCTCGTTCAAGTTCCGTCCCGGCCAGGGCAACCTCTCCGAACGCCCCGTGGCTTTCGCAGTCGCTATTCCTCTGATGCGTGTCGAGGAAATGTACTTCATCGAGGCAGAAGCCAAGGCTCACCAGAACGTTGCCGAAGGCAAGAGCGCCATCGAAGCTTTCATGAAGCAGTACCGCTATCCCTCATACACCTGCACCGCCACCAGCCAGGAAGACGTGATCAACGAAATCGTGCTGCAGAAGCGTATCGAGTTCTGGGGTGAAAACACCACATTCTTCGACATGAAGCGTCTTGACATGGGCGTGACACGTGCCTACGAAGACACCAACTGGCCCGAAGACTCGCGCTACAACACAGTAGGCCGTCCCGGCTGGATGAACTGGCCTTTCGTAGACTATGAAGGCGAATTCAACGCCGGTGTCCGCGGTTTCCTCAACCCCAACGTGGGCGAACGCTTCAAACCCATCCTTCCCGCCGAAGAATAATCACTCTCAAAAAAGTAAATTCAAATGAAACTCAAATCATTTATATACACAGCTCTCTGCGCCACCATGTTCATGGCGACAGGCTGTACGGAGAGCGAGCCGGAGTACACCCCGGCACCGGCAAGCCCGACTCCCGAGATCTACTTCTCGGCAGCCAACGCCACTTCCATCCGTGCGCTCGACGGTGACACCAAGTTTACTGTAAATGTCTACCGCAAGGATAATGCCGACGCCAAGTCGTATCCCCTGCTTTGCAACGACCAGACCGATGCATCGCTCTTCGAAATCCCCGCGCAGGTGTCTTTCGCAGCCGGTGAGTCCGTTACATCGTTCCAGGTAGATTATGTGGCTGAGACTCTCGAAGGTGTGAAGCCCTACAACATGACATTTGTCGTAGGCGAGGGCGAAAACACTCCCTATGCTCTTCAGACAGTGACCTACACCGTTACCTACTATCCCTGGGAAGACGTTGTCGGCCCCAACGGCGAGGAATTCGGTGTGTGGAGAGATGATATTTTCACCTCATTATACAATTGGCCTGAGCAAATACTTACCTGGGATGTGAAGATCCAGAGCAGCCCCGCTATCAAAGGTCTCTACCGTGTGGTTAATCCCTACGGACCTACTGCATTCCCCGGACTTGGCGGCTGGAGTACTGTTATAGATAATGAAACCCACTATTTCTACCTTAACTGCGCTGATCCTGCCCATATTTTCATATGCGATGAGAACGGCGACGCAGTATCAGGAGGAAGCAGGTTTAACTTCGTTACCGGTGTAGATCTTAATTATGGAATGACCTATATCTCGGGTATGTATAATAACATAATGGCCTCTGCAAGCCCCAATATTGATGACGCAATGGCAATGGCAGGTACACTGACAAATGGCGTTATCAAGTTCCCGGAAAGATCACTTCTTATTATCGATGGCGACGGTGCGTATTATGCCAATGTCAATGGTAAATTCCGCATCCTCTTCCCCGGCGCTGAAGAAGAGAAAGATCCTAACGATGTATGGGAGACCCTCGGCACTGCTGCCTTCACCGATCCCTGGATCACACCCCTCTGGGGCGATTCGGAAACCTGGAATGTGGAAGTGGAACAGTGGAAGAAAGACCCCAACATGTATCGTCTCGTCAATCCCTATAAGGACGGTGTGATGCCCGAAGGCTGGAACTACGAGGGCGACAAGTACTTCGTATTCGACGCTACCAACCCCAATGTTGTGCTTGTGGAAGACCAGGAGATCTACTACGACGAGGGTGATCCTATCAATGGTTCTGTTCTGGGTACCAACTTCGCCTACGCTATCATGAATATGGTGGCCGAACCCTGGACCGAAGAACAGATTATTTCTCAGGGTCGAAACGATACTTTTGCCAACCAGGTATTTACATTCGGTCTTAGAGATGCTATGGTAATGTTCCCCAATACTCAGAATGAGGAATATGTAAATCAGATTATATCTACCAATCTCGCGACTGAAGGTAAAGTTATCCTCAACAGCGAGGCTGCCGAAGCTGCCGCTTACAACCGCCGCGCCGCTGTTGCCCGCAAGGCTCTGCTGGGTCTTGATAAGAATATGCCTTCTTTCCGCTACGAGACCGGTATCAAGAATTTCTGTGGTCCCAAAAGGGAAATTAATCTCTAAGCTATAAGCATATCAGATAAAAAACCGGGTCGGCGTTGTGCCGGTCCGGTTTTTTTAATAACTTTGGGGCAATAAAACCGACTGCTTTCCGTTGGGATAATGTATCTATGTATATAATCGGCTTACTAATCTGATATGAAATATTTTTACTCTTTTTTGCTGCTTGCCGCCGCTGCCGTTCCGGCGTCGGCACAGAGCAAGCTCGACCTTTCTGCCCGCATGCTTCTGCAGAACTATGAGCAGATAGAGGCCGGCGCCAATCCGGCCATTTTCGATCCGCGTCTTGCCGTGCCTGCTTCGCGCGGCGGCGAAGCTGTGCCTCAGGTCGGTGTTATCGTAACTCTCAATTCAGGTTACACGGCTGCCGACCTTGCAGAGCTGCCCGGTGTAAGCGTGGCAGTGGATCTCGGCGACATGGCGACTGTATCGGTGCCGGTGACCGAGCTCGGGAATCTTGCCGCTCTGCCGGCTGTGAAATATGTGTCGGCCGGCACTGCCAAACAGCCCGAAATGTGCTTTGCGCGCGCTATCGCGCATGCCGACGAGGTTCAGGCCGGTACCGACCTGCCCAAGGCCTACTCGGGCAGCGGTGTGGTAGTGGGCATGATGGACGTGGGTATGGACCCCAACCACATCAACTTTACCGAGCGCGGCGATGTAAGCGTAAGCCGCGTGAAAGCTGTCTACGAGTACAACGGTTCCAACGGCATTCCTACCAAAACGGCTCTCACCCCCGCGGAAATCAGTGATTATACAAGCGACAGCCGTGCCGACAGCCACGGCACACATGTGATGGGTATTGCAGCAGGCAGCTTCAACGGTGCCGGCAACTTCGGCCTCGACGGTGCCTCCTACAACAATGAGCCTATTCCCTTCTACGGCCTTGCCACCGCTTCCGATATAGTAATGACCGCCGGCGCTCTCTACGACGCCAATATCACCGCCGGTGTGCAGAATGTGATCGACTACGCCAAAAGCGTGGGCAAGCCTGCGGTGGTGAATCTGTCGCTGGGCAATCTCATGGGTCCGCACGACGGTACCGATGCCATATGCCAGGCGCTGACACGCCAGGGCAAGGATGCCATTATCTGCGTGGCCTCGGGCAACGACGGCGAACATGCCTGCGCCATGTCGATGTCGGGCGGCCGCACACCCGCCTCGCGCACAAACGGCGTGCAGTTCAACTACGACACCGACAGCCCCTCGCCCTATGTGGCTCAGTTCTGGGGCAGCAACGACCAGTCGTTCAAATTCGAGTTTGTGCTCTACAGCAACGCCACCAACAGTGTGGTATATGCCTTCGAAGTGCCGTCGGTAACATCGGGCGTGGGCGTAGGCGGTTCGTCGATGAGCGATGCCTACACTAAATCAGAAGAATTTTCGCGCGCGTTCACGGCTACGAGCTACGCCATGTTCTTCGCCACCAAGGCCGACAACAACCGCTACTACGTGCAGATGCAGTTCCTGCTCAACCGCCCCGCAAGCTCCGACTACAGCATCGTGCCGGCAGTGCGCATTACCCGCAACTCGGGCCAGAGTATCTATGGCTATATCAACACTCCGTCCAGAGCTTCTGTCACAGGTGAGTTTGCCAAGTCGAGCGATCGCGTCACCGGTTTCGACTGGAGCAATACCAAAGTGTCGTCGAACGGTTCTATCTCCGACATGGCCACCGCAGCAGGTGTGATAGCAGTGGGCGCCTACACCTCCTCGCGCTCCTTCACTCTTATCAACGGTAGTTCGCTTAGCTGGCAGGGTTCTACACCCGCAGGCGATATGTGCGGCTTCACCTCTTATGGCACAAACCCCGTGACAGGCGAAGGCTATCCCTTTGTCTGCGCTCCCGGCAGCGCCATTGTATCGTCGATCAACAACTACGATCAGACCATGGGCGATGTGTCGGCAACCGCCGGCGGCAACAACCGCAACAACATGTGGGCCGCCATGCAGGGCACATCGATGGCCTGCCCCTTCATGACCGGCACCGTGGCTCTGTGGCTCGAGGCCGACAATGGCCTGACTGTCGACGCTGTGAAGAATGTGATCAAAAACACCGCAACCCCCTATACCGGCAGCGACTCCGACATGAAGATACGCTGGGGCAACGGCAAGGTCGATGTGCTCGAAGGCCTCAAGTATGTGCTCAGCAACAGCGGTATAGCCGGCGTAACGGTCGACGGCGCCGACATGATCGTCACTCCCGGCGACAATGGCGTGGAAGTGTTCTCCGCCGGTGCCTCCACCCTCAAGGTGAAGCTCTACACCGTGGGCGGTGCTCTCGCAGCTGCTGCCGATGCTCAGGGTGATACCGCCGTGCTGCCTACCGCCGGTCTGGCCAAGGGAGTGTACGTGCTGCACGCCAGCGACGGCCGCCGCGCCGTTTCCCGCAAGATAGCTCTTTGATCTTTACGCCTTAAGCAAGGTTTATAAAGTATTAAGTTTAGGAAGTTAAGATAATAGTACTGCGGAGACAGTACTATTATCTTAACTTTTTCGACTCTAAACTCTTTCAACCCCAAAACAATGTATATACTTGGAATAGAATCGAGCTGCGACGATACGAGCGCGGCCGTGATAACCGACGGCGGTCTGCTGCTGAGCAATGTCATAGCCTCGCAGAAAGTGCACGAAGAATACGGCGGCGTGGTGCCCGAGCTGGCATCGCGCGCGCATCAGCAGAATATTGTGCCGGTGGTCGACGCCGCCATACGTCGTGCCGGCATCGACCGGCGCAATCTGTCGGCCATAGCCTATACGCGCGGTCCCGGGCTGATAGGCTCGCTGCTTGTGGGCACGAGTTTCGCCAAGGGGCTGTCGCTGGGCCTGCGCGTGCCTCTGGTGGATGTGAATCATCTTCAGGCCCATGTGCTGGCGCATTTCATAAAGGAAACGCCCGAGACGGAGGTGCCCGAGTTCCCCTATCTCTGTCTGCTTGTATCGGGCGGTAATTCGCAGATTATTGTGGTGCGCAGTCCGCGCGAGATGGAGATTATAGGCCGCACCATCGACGATGCCGCCGGCGAGGCCTTCGACAAGTGTGCCAAGGTGATGGGTCTGCCTTACCCGGGCGGCCCGCATATCGACCGTCTGGCGGCCGAGGGCAATCCCGATGCGTTCCGCTTCGCGCGGCCCCGCATCGAAGGTCTGGACTACAGTTTCAGTGGCCTGAAGACGTCGTTCCTCTACACTCTGCGCGATAATCTGCGCCGCGATCCCGATTTCATCGAGCACAACAAGGCCGATCTGGCGGCCTCGCTGCAGGCCACCATAATCGCCATTCTGCTCAATAAGCTCGATAAGGCCATCGATGCCACCGGCATATCGACAGTGGCCATAGGAGGCGGCGTGTCGGCCAACAGCGGCGTACGGCAGGCCGTGGCCGACCTTTGCGAGCGCCGAGGTCTGCGCGCTTTCATCCCGGAGCGCCGTTTCACCACCGATAATGCCGCCATGGTGGCCATCGCCGGCTATTTCAAATACCTCGACTCCGACTTCTCGCCCTACAACGCCGTCCCCTACGCCCGGATAGGCGGATAGGAGATTAGGATGTTAGGAGATTAGGAGGAAAGGAAATTAGGAGGGGAGGAAATTAGGAGGGGAGGAGGGAAGGAAATTAGGAAGAAAAGGAATTTAGGAGAGGAGGAAATTAGGAGGAGGGGCGGAAGCGGAGTGGCCTCGAAGAGGCCGGCACTGTGTGCAGCCCCATGCGCTCGCGCATGGGGTGTGAGACCCGCCGACAGAAAACGCGCCTCGTAGAGGCGCTGCTGTAGATAGCTCCATACACAGCAGCGCCTCTACGAGGCGCGATCCGTTCTATTTCATCACAGACCCCATGCGCGAGCGCATGGGGCTGTATACGGTTGCGGCCTCTACGAGGCCTTTGGATGCTTCACTGCTTATCTGTTCGTTTGTCGAGAGACTTATTAACCGCTTACCGTCTGTTTTCGTCATTTTATATCTTCCTTATTTCCTATCTTCCTATCTTCCTAATCTCTTGCGTTCCTGTTAGAAGACGTAGGCGATGGAGGCGGCGACGAAGGCGGTGGGGTAGTGGCGCATGAGGGTGTAGCGGGCTTCGAGGGCGAGCTTGAGGGAGGAGTTGCAGCGGTATTCTATGCCGGCGCCTGCGTTGAGGCCGACGCTGTTGGAGTGCGAGGTTACGTCTTTGCCGCTGTCGGCGTCGTTGCCGTGGAGGCCCCACGATGTGAAGTTGAAGCCGGCAAGGGGGTAGAAGGCCGAGCTCGACGATATGGTTATGGGGAAGTGCATGTCGACATTGACGGCGATGCCGTCCTTGCCGCGGTGGCGGAATATGATGTCGGCCGAAGGCGCTATGCGCAGGTGATTCGAGAAGGAGTACTGGAAGGCAAGGCCGGCCGTGGCCGACTCGTTGCGCGAGACGTAGCCCACGCGCGGGCCGAACGATTTTTCGCCTTTATGGGTCTGAGCGGCTGCCGATGGAGTGGAGACGATGGCGGCGCCCAGGATAATGGCGCCGGCAACCGGTTTCATATAGTCAGTTATGTTCATAGTAGTGATGAATGGCCGGCAGCTGTTCTGACGGTTTCTGTAAAAACAAGACAGCGCGTGCCGGGGTTCGGCGCGCATGCGCACAAAGTTAATAAAAAAGCCCGACACAGCTGCCGCCGGCGTACAAAAAAAGAGGCTGCGATTGTCGCAGCCTCTATAGAGATGATTCGGATAGTTTTATTCAGACCAGCCGAAGTTCTGTCCGATGTTGGGGTTGTAGGTAATCTGTCCGCTCGGGATGGGGTAGCTGTAGTACTGGGGTTTGAATTCACGGAGGAGACCGTGCCAGTTGCGGTTGCCGTTAAGATAGCCGTTGGTGTTGGAAATCTGAACGGGGCTGCCGGTGATGTTGGCGCCGAGCAGGATGTTGGGGTTCTTGGTCTGGTCGAGTTTGTCGAGCCAGTGCCAGCGGATAAGATCCCAGTAGCGGAAGTCGTTGTCCATGATAAGCTCGCAGCGGCGGCAGCGGCGTACTTCCCAGATGAGGCTGCTCACGCCGGTGGTATTGGCGGGGTCGCCCATGCTTGAGAGCGAAGCCACGGTGGCGTGGGGGAGCTGAGCGCGGTCGAAGAGCAGGTTGAGGGTCTTGTTGAGGTCGGCGTCGGTAAGAGTGCCGAGCTCGGCCTTGGCTTCTGCATTTTCGAGCAGGATAACCGAGTACCAGTAGATAGGAGCGCAGACGATGTTGCGGACTGTACGGCGGTCGGCCAGGAGGTCGGCGGTATTGTCGTACTTGCTTACACCGTAGCCTGTCGACGATGTCATGCCGCTTGCGCCGGCACGGTTGCCTGTAAGGGCGTTGTCTCCGTTAGCGTCGGAGTAGTAGATGAAGGGGTCTGTAGTCATGGCGAGACGGTTGTCGCGAACGTCGAGCAGCTTCTGGATCGAGAAGATTTTCTCGCTTTCGATCCATTCGCCGACATCGCTCTTGTTCTCGCTGGTGAGTGCGAGGGGCTTGCCGTCCTTGAAGAGATAGGCGTCGAAAGCGTCCTTGGTGATACCGTTGATGGGTGTTGTGCCGCAGGTGTAGTCGGACACACAGTTCATGACGATGTCTTTGGCGTAGCCGCGGAACAGAATCATTTCGGGGTTGTCGACCATGGCAGGTACGGCGGAAGCCTGGGTGTAGAACGACTGGTAGTTGGCGCGGTACTGCTCGGAAAGACTGTAGCGGCCGGAGTTGATGAGGTAGTCGGAAGCTTTGGCCGATTCCTGGAGGAGTCGCTTAGCGCGTTCCGGATCGGGAGCGAGACCGTTTTCGGCCTGGGTGCAATATTTGCGGTATGTACCTTCGCAGAGGCACATGTACGATTTCATTGCATAGGCGAGGTCGCGCGACCAGTACTGGGCATTCTTGTCGGTTTTGATGTTTGCGCAGGCGTAATCGAGGTCTTCGAGAATCTTGTCGAAGACAACGTCGCGTTTCTGGCGGTCGCCGTAGAGGATTTCATCGTCCGATACGTTGAGCGCGTGTTCGATGAAGTTGCAGTCGCCGTAGCGGCGCACCAGCAGATACTGCTGATAAGCGCGGCCCAGACGTGCTATACCCATCCAGTTGGCCTTGATGTCTTCATCGAGGGTTGAGCCTTCGAGGCCGTCGATAATGGAGGCGGAGTGGCGGATATTTGTGTAGGGAGTGGTGTAATTGGCGTTTGACGAGGGGATGCTGGTGAATTTCCAGTCGGTGAAGCCCGATGTGCACTGGTCGTCGGTGAGGGTGTTGAAGTAGAATTCACCGTAGCTTGAACCTGTTGCATAGCCGGTGAAGTAGCTTAGCATCTGGTCGCACTGGAGCTTGATGTTGTCTGCATTGTTCCAGTATGCAGGGTTGTCAGTCTCCTGAGTCAGGGGGTAGCGGTTGTCATCCAGGAAGTCGTCGCAGGAAGCGACAGCGAACGAGCCGGCGACAAGAGCACCTATTAAGATTGATTTTTTCATAATCAAAAGATGTTTACTGTTATTAATGCCTTACTTTAGAATGTAACTTGCACGCCAAACGAGTAGGTGCGGGGCATAGGTGTCACACGGCCGAAATCCTGGTTGACGTTAGCGTTGGTGTTGAAGTAGGAGGCATTGTGGCTCGAACCAATTTCCGGGTCGATGCCGGTGCCTTTCATACCGTTGTGGATCATGCAGAGGTTTTCGGCAGTGAAATAGATGCGGGCACGCTGGATGAGGGCCTTCTGAGAGATGTTCGCTGGAATAGTGTAGCCTACAGTCAGCTGTTTGAAGCGGAGGTACGACATATCCTGCAGATATTTGGACTGGGGATAGAAGTTGTAGCGTCCCATATAGAGTCCTGAAACCTTACCGGCACCGGCTGCACCGGGGAAGAGGCAGGGGTAGTCGTTGCTCTGGCTGATTTCGTATCCGCTGATGGCACCGTCGGTGTACAGAATCTTGTTGTAGGAGTTCTGGTTTGCATATGTAGCGTCGGCACCGCGGGTGAGAGGCATTACGAATGCAGAGGTCGACCAGTAGTCGCGTTTGCCCACGCCCTGGAAGTACATGTCGATATCGAATCCGCGCCATGCGCCGCCGAGACGGAACGAGTATTCATAGCGGGGCATCGAGTTACCGATTTTCTTGAGGTCGCCATGGTTTCTTTCGGAACCGGCGGGGTAGATACCCTTGGAGCGGTCGTTGGGGTCGATGTATGCTTCGCGGTGATTTTCCCAGAGCCAGTCGTTGTCTTCGCGAGCGCCGCCGTCGATTACACCGTTGCCGTCGAGGTCCTTGAACTTGATGTCGCCGGGGCCGAATCTGAAGGAACCGTTCTGCAGGAAGGTCTGGTCAGGAAGGTTTCCGCCGGGGGTGTTGGTGTAATTGAGGTCGGTCATGCTGCCCTGCTTGAGATCGTCTTCTGTGAAGTAGCGGTCGGTTTCGAAGCCCCAGATGGCGCCGTATTCAGCACCGCTGTAGAAGGTGTTGATCATCATGTTGTCGTTGCGGTATTTAACGACCGTGGTCTTGCCGTCGTAGATGTTGAAGTTGGCATATACATCGAATTCGCCGAAGCTGTGGTTGTAGCCGATGCCGAGTTCCCAGCCGCGGGTGCGGAGCTGGCCTTCGTTGACGTAGGGAGCGGAAGCGCCGAGAACGCCGGGGAGTGTAAGACCGGGAGCGAGCATGTCCTTGGTGTCGCGCTGGAACCAGTCGAAGTTCACATTGAGCGAGTTGTTGAAGAATCCGAGGTCAACACCTACGTCGAGAGTTTCGACACGTTCCCAAGTAAGCTGCGAGGAAACGAGGCTCGGAGTGCTCGAATACTTGGTGGGATTGGTGGCGCCGTTCTGGAGCCAGAGATAGTTGGACGGACCGGAAATTGTGGAGATGAACATGTTGTTGCCGATGGCTTCGTTGCCGATCTGACCCCACGATGCGCGGACTTTACCGTTGGAGAGGTACTGGGCTGCATTGGTGGCTTTATAGAAGTTTTCTTCGGTAAAGCGGTAGCCTATAGAACCCGAGGGGAAGAAGCCCCACTGTTTTGCTGCGGGGAAGCGCGACGAACCGTCGTAGCGGCCGTTGAATTCGAACAGATAGATGCCCTTGTAGTCGAAGTTGACACGACCGAAGAAACCTGCGGTTGCACGGTGTCTGAGGCTGTTTCCGATCGACATATCGGTACCTTTTTCACCGCCGTCGGTGAGGCCGAGGTAAGGCAGGTTGACGTCGAGAAGGTTGGCGCGGGTGGCGCTGAGTTCATTATAGTCGAATTTCTCGGCGGTTCCGCCAAGCATCACTTTCAGGTTGTAGTCCTGAGCGAAGGTGTGGGCGTAGGTGGCGTACACGTTGGTTGTCCAGAGTACCGAGCGCGAGTTGCTCTGCGAAGCCTGGGTCTTTGTGGAGATATTCTCGGGAACAAGGCCGGTATTGGTCCAGTTGTTCCATGCATAGACCGGCAGGTTGTACGACTGCGAGTTGTAGTTCTGTATGTCGTAAGTGTAGTCTGCGTGGAGGGTAAGGCCTTTGATTATGTCGGCATCGATATAGGCCTGGATTTTGGTGTCGCTGGCCCAGTCTTTGAACTGGCCGCCGTCGCGACGACCGGCAACGGTCTTGTACCATATGTTCTTGCCTTCATATTCGCGGTAGCCGTAGGGGTTGAAGTACGAGCCCCAGCGCCAGATGTAGGTAGGAGTTGCCTGGCCTACGATATTGTTGGGACCGGTGTATTCTTTGCTCGAGTAGTTGAAGCGTACGCCTGCGCGGAGCCACTTGAAGATCTCGGTATTTACATTGAGACCGGCTGTGTAGCGGCGCATGTTGCCCGGATTGATGTTTTCCATGGCCTGGCGCTTGTCGTAGCCGAATGTGGCGCGGTAGTTGGTGCGTCCGCTCTGGCCTTCGAGGCTTACATTGTGCTTGTTGCTGGGGGCGGCGTTGTTATACCATATGTTGCCTACATCCCAGTTTGCATAGTAGAGGGTTTCCTGTACCTGGCCGGTGACGGGGTCGCGCATGATGTAGTAGTCGCCGACGTTGTTGTCGTCGACATAGGGGCGGAGTTCGCCCATGCCGCGGGGACCGCCGTTCTGCTGCTGCCATTTTTCAGCATAGGGAAGCAGGTTGGCAAAGTGCATGCCGAAAAGCTCGGTATCGCCGCCGGAGCGCATCTGCTGGTCGATCATGGCGCGCAGCTGGGTGGGTACGTCGGAATACTGGGGAAGGGTGGTCGGACCGGTCCAGCCGAAGTTGTTGGTGTATTTAACCGATATACGGTCCTTGGAAGCGGGAGTCTTGGTGGTGATAAGGATTACACCGAATGCTGCTCGTGTACCGTAGATAGCCGAGGAGGATGCGTCCTTGAGCACGCTTATTTCCTGGATATCATCCGGGTTTACGAAGCTGAGATCGTCGACGGGAACACCGTCGACCACGATGAGAGGATTGGATGTCTGGCTGTTCGACAGAGTACCGGCACCGCGGATTCGCAGTGATGCTGAACCCGACGATGTGATGTCACCGTTGTTGGTGGTAATGGTAAGACCGGGGACAGCACCCTGAAGTGCTTTGGCGACATCGGTCTGGGGGCGTCCGTCCATGGTGCGGGCAACGTCGACTGTGGCGACGGCGCCGGTGAGGTTGGCACGCTTCTGTGTACCGTAGCCGATGGCCACCAGTTCGTTGAGCTGCTCGGAAGTTGGCTCGAGGTATACGGTCATGCCGTTGGCTGCCTTGACCAGAACGGTCTTGTAGCCAACGTAGCTGAATTCGAGATTTTGGCCTGCACGTACCCGGATCTTGAAGTTACCGAAGGCGTCGGTGGCTACTGCGTTGCCTTTTA
>ENA-ORMR01000496-ORMR01000496.1-human-gut-metagenome-genome-assembly--contig:-NODE-496-length-38450-cov-44.992499_pt1 | contig 38450 bp, 31 predicted proteins | sample MGYA00242107_ERZ509003 | MGnify/ENA primary metagenome ERZ509003 (study PRJEB26280, sample SAMEA2338699) | human gut metagenome | biome: human gut; feature: human-associated habitat; material: faeces...
GAACCGAATTTATTTAATTTTTAACCACGTCCATTTTTAGTGGACAGTAGTGATCTAAACTGATGATGGGCCTCGCCGCTCTCTCCTTCGCGGCCTGCTCCTCCGACGAACCCGCGCCCACTCCCGCCCCCGGCGATGGCGAAGGCACAACCATGTACCTCAACGTCAACGTCACCGACGCCAACAGCGCCCGCAGCCGTGCTGACAGTTACCATGAAGATGGTAAGCCTGCAGATCCCGCTGGGGAAGGCGACTACGTATTCGGCAGCGACGCCGAGCACAACGTGAACAGCGCCGACTTCTTCTTCTTCGACGAGGCCGGCCGATATATCACCCGCGCCAACGTATGGAAAACGGCTACCGGCATCGACAAGCCCAACATTGAAGCCATGGGCGCCAATACTCTGGTGCTCCGCAACCTCTCGAAGAACAATCTGCCCGTCTGGGTTATAACTGTGCTCAACGCTCCGTCTAACTTTGCCCAGGATGTAGAGACCAACAATTACACCATGCAGCAGCTTGCAAAACTGCCCTTCGCCATAAAGACCGGCGACAACTTCGTAATGAGCACAACCTCGTTCTTCGACGCGACCGAAACCGAACGCTACGACAACGACCACTACTATGCGACCAAACTGAAGACCACCGACTTCATGACCGAGGTGCCTTCGGCAGACGATGTTAAAGAGAAGGCAGTGAAAATATACGTAGAGCGTCTCGCCGCCAAATTCCAGATCACCGGTCTGGAGAAGGACGTATTCCCCGTAGAAGTGACCGTAGCCGGTAAACCCAACACCGGCGACAATCCCAACGTAGAAGACGGCGACATCCCCTCCGCCAGCACCAAGCTCTATGTCAAGATTCTCGGCTTCGGTCTCTCCGGCCAGGAACCCGAAAGCAACCTCTCCAAGGACCTCGACGGTCTCCACGGCAGCACCGACCTCTGGACCAACTGGCCCAAATGGAACCACCCCGAATTCTACCGCAGCTACTGGGGCAAGTCGCGCAGCTACGGCGAAACAGCTCCCGCTCTCGAATACACCACATTCGCCGAAGCCAAAAACACCGTAGCCGAACCCATCTACGGTGTCGAGACCACCAACAGCGTCGCCAACCTTCAGACAGATGCCACCTCTAAGAACCTCAAGGTAAATCTGGTGACCAACGTCATCTTCACCGCACAGGTATTCTCCGACGAAGCATGCACAGAGGGTGTGGACCTGGTTGAATACAACGGTGTATACTTCACTAAAGACCAGTACATGAAGTATGTCCTCGGCAAACTCCTCGCTTCCGACGGCCTCAAATACTGGAAGAATGAAACGTCAACGGAAACAGAACTTCCCGATGGCGGCAAGAAGACCGTCTACACCTACGAACCCCTTACAATCGACGACTTCACCTGCGACTGGACTGCCGCCAACACCGGCGAAACCGGCGCTATCCTCATCGAGTACAAGCCCGCAGAAGGCACCACCATCTGGAAGAACGGCCCCGACTGGAAAGAAGGCGACAAGAAAGTAGAAGCCACCGCTGCCGACGTAAACACCGAACTCAAAGAGTTCAACGCAACCAGCACAGCCACCGGCTTCAACAACGGCGCCATGTTCTACAACGTGCCCGTCGAACACCTCCTCGGCACCGACCAGCAGAATAACTACAAGATCGAAAACGAAGGTGAATACGGCATCGTCCGCAACCACTGGTATCAGCTCAATGTCAACAAGGTAATCTCGCTCGGTCACGGCGTATTCCAGCCCGACGGCGACAATGCCGAAGAGCTGATCCCCGGCGACAAAGACGTGAAATACGCTCTCGCCGCCCATATCAACATCCTCTCCTGGAAGATCGTTCAGCAGAGCGTAGATCTCTAATTCCGATCCCTCATAAACACCCATAATACCGATAGCCGGGCCGAGGCCCGCGCCGAAGCCCGGCTATCCTTTTTTCAAATTATGAATTATGGCTTATGAATTATGAATTTCCTCATATTCCTAATCTCCTAATTTCATAATCTCCTAAATTCCTTATTTTCATTAACCATTAACCATTAACCTCATGAATTCCTCATCATAGCCCCCAACCACCACGATTTTTTTGATTTCTCCTCATTTATATACCCTTATATCGAATAAAAAACATCACTTCATACGATGAACCGCTCGAAAGCCACACATATCGCACGTAAACTCGCAATGGCGCTCATGACCGTCCTGACCATCGGCCTGACCGCCTGCGACTCCCTCATCTACGACTACGAAGGCGATTGCGACCCCCACTACAAAGTGCGCTTCCGCTTCGACTGGAACCTCCACTTTGCCGACGCATTCCCCCACGAGGTCAACGCCGTCACTCTCTACATCGTCGACCCGCAGTCGGGCAACATCGTATGGCAGAAAAGTGAAAGCGGAGCCGCCCTCAAAGAAGAAGGCTACCTTATGGATGTCGAAGATCTCGCCCCCGGCACCTACAACCTCATGGCATGGTGCGGCGAAGGCGTCGGTCCGCACTTCGACGTGCCCGAAGCCACCCACCACACCGGCCTCACATGCACCCTGCAGCGCAACCACGAGACCGGCCACGACGGCGGCACCGTGCGCACCGACATCAAGCGCCTCTACCACGGCCGCCTCGACGCCCAGGTATTCACCGAAGACGAAGGCACTCACATCTACACCGTGCCCCTTATCAAGAACACCAACGAAGTAAACGTCGTGCTCCAGCACCTCTCGGGCGAGCCCGTCGACAAGGACGACTACACCTTCACCATCACCGCCGCCAACGGCTCCATGGACTGGGACAACCACCTTCTCGACGACGAAACCATCACCTACTACGCCCACACCACCGCCGGAGGCACTGCCGGTGTCATATGGCCCCAGGGCCCCGACGATCCCTCGGTCGAAACCATGGGTTCGCGCGCTCCACTCACACAGATGAGCGCATGCGTGGCATCGCACACCATCAGCCGCCTCACCACAGAGCAGCGCAAGGACGTGCTCGTGACCGTATACAACAAAAAAGGCGAGAAAATACTCTCCATACCCCTCATCGACTACGCACTTCTGGTGAAAGGCAGCTACGCCAAAATGGACGACCAGGAATACCTCGACCGTCAGGACAAATACGACCTCGTGTTCTTCCTCGATCAGGGCGACCGCTGGATGAACGCCTACATCTACATCAACTCCTGGAAACTCGTCCTCCAGGACACCGAACTCTGATAAAAATTCAGGCATAAAACCAAACTGAAATCTAAGATGACTCTCAGCCAACACAACATACTCACGTCGCTCAAAGGCGTGCTCCGGCGGTCGACAAGCGCTTTGCTGGTCGCTGTACTTTGTCTGCCTGTTGCGATGTCGTGCTCGGAGACTGCAGAGGTGCCTGAACCAGAACCCTCTTTCCCGACTCAAGACACAAAAATAACCGCAGGTATCACTCTGACAGTAACCACCGGCAATATATCGCGTGCCGCCGGCACACTCGGTCCCGACTACGATACAGGCTCCGGTTATGAAAACTATATCGACATCGAAAACGGTGATTTCCGCTTCTATTTCTTCGATGCCGACGACAACACTTTCATCGCTCCCTTCAATATAGAGATCCTCATTCCCCAATACGAAACCGTAACTTCGAAACGCTACATCGCCTCCGGAAAGGTCGATCGTGAATTTGCCGACAGAAAAGATCTTGTGCTCGTCGCACTTGCCAACTGGAAGACATATCCGGCCGAAAACGCTCTCGTACCCGGAGTTACCACCATCGAAGACATTTGCAGCCGGACTTATGACTTCACGACTCAGATGATGGAGCTTTCCGATAAAAACACCATACCTCTCTATGGTGTGACCAATATCCTCAACCCCATACCGAGACAGACCAATTCCGCCGACCTCGGCAAAATACATCTGCTTCGGGCTTTCGCTAAAATCGAAGTCAACCGCTACGAAGGCGGATTCGAGATCGACAACGTGAAACTTCGCCGTTACAGTTCGCGCGGCTTCTGCGCCCCGACTGGCATCTACCGTCAGAACGACTATGTACACGGCAACTACGAACAGGACTATGCCAACACCCCGCATATACCCGATGGCTCATATACCGACCGTGAACTGCCTTTTATAAAAGTTACCGACGACATGTATGTGGCGTACGTACCCGAGTTCGATAACTTAAGCGATGCAGCCCGGCGTTCGACTATAGCCATACAGTTCCGCGCCACCAACGAACCCGATATCATAGAATTCAAATACTACGACGGCCCCCGGCAGGGACAGCACTTCAACATACTGCGCAACTACTGGTATCGCTTCGATGTCCGCAAGAAAGGCGTCATAGTACAGGTAGTTCCCTACAGCGAGATACTTCTCAATCCGATTTTCGGTCTTGACAGCAATCTCGAGCTTGTAGAAATAGAAATAGACGGTGTAAAATACTATTACGACCGCGAAACAGGCAAATTCTACGACGAAAACCTCCGTCTTATCGACAACCCGTACTTCGGCAACGTAGACCCCGTGACAGGATGGTATATACAGCGCGACGACAACAACCTGATCATCAATTATTACGATCAGAGCACCGGCTACTCTTATGCCATAAACAAAATTACCCGAATACTCAATCCTGTCAACAACCGTGATGAAGAGAATGAAAACCTGATGAAAATACAGGCATCCTTCACAGGCAATCTCCTTTACTATCACGATAAGACCCGAAGCATTCTTCTGGCCACGGACAAAACCACGGAGATTCAGAATCCCTTCGACTACTACGACAAGACAGACAACATAGTACGCTATGTAAGCAGAGACCGCAAATGGACCTACGGCTACTTCAGCATGAAAGACAATGCATGGTATGCCCCCGACCGCACCACTGTGATCGCCGATCCTTTCGCGGCAATAGATCCCGACACGAAACGAATTAAATATACAAACTCCGACGGCTCGAAAGTCTACGGATACTATTCTATCGACGACAACAAATGGTATAACGCAGCCTCGGGAGATTCCGAAATCAAAAATCCGTTTTAAACCAGACAATGACTAAAAAGATACAAAATATAATCGCCACCGTCTTCTTCGCAGCCACCGCACTGGCCATCTGCGGCTGTGTCGATGATTTTCGCCCCGGCTTCGGCACTCTTGGCGAAGGCGAGTCGGCTATCGATGTCACTGTGAGCTTTGAAGCACCGGCATCAGTATCTCTTGATTCGCGCAGCGGCGTTGACAAAGGCAACGTGATGGATGGTATCAGCGATTTCTTCCTCATTATCTACCACGAAAATATCAACGATACTTTCGACGATGGCAAGACATACAAATGCATACAGGTGTTCAAAGACGGAAACTTCGCCACATCCGGTGATCCTGATTTCCGATTCGAACCGATGAAATATGAACTGGCCGACAACCGACTTCCATCCGAAAGCACTCTGCAGAACGATGCCACCGGCCGCCTCACATTCAAACTCTTCCTCGAGTCGGCGCGCTATCGTGTGTACGGTGTGGCCAACATCCCCGAACTCGCCTCCTACGACCTTACTACGCCCGAACAGCTCAAAGCTATAGAACGGACGTGGCTCAAAGGCGGAAAAGTGGATCTCACAAAGAATTCAGAGATGTATGGTGTGTTCAGCGTCGCGCCCAACCGCTTCGCTCCCGAACAGGCCATTCCACTGCAGGCAGGCAGCGCAACCATGCATTGCTGGCTCAACCGCCTGGCCTCGAAAGTGACGGTATCTTTCGACGGCTCCGACCTTTTCGACGATGTTCAGATTTTCATTACCGATGTCAAGGTGTTCGATGTGGCAAAAAAATGTCAGCTCGGCAACCCCAATACTCCCGGACAGGACCCTGCCAACCCCGATAAAATGCTCCCCGCCGCCGGCAGTGTGCGCTACGATGTGGAAAACGGCCTGATCGAAGATGGCGGGACGATACATCTGCAGGATATTCCCGCCTCTTTCGACCCCATGGCCATCAATCCGGACAATTATATCCACATCTGCAACAATACTCATCCATATCACAGCAAGGGTGATAACGGAACCGATACATCGATCCGCGACGACCGCCACAAAACCGATGCCACTTCATTCTTCTTCTATGAAAACCTTCAGGGCACGGGCGATTCCAAATTTCAGGATGCCGACGGCGACGGTGCCATCGACACACCCAACTGGGAGGAAAAGGACGGCGACGAAGGCTGGAAAGACAAAAAGCCCTACGGCACATGGGTGGAAGTGTCGGGTTGGTACCGTTGCGGCACAGCTGCAATGGGCAGTGCGCCGCATCTCGGAGGCGGACCGATAAAATATCGCTTCATGCTCGGCGGCGACACTGATAAAGACTACAATGTGCGCCGAAACCATCACTATAAGCTTACACTCAAGTTCAAAGGCTACGGCAACGATGCCGACTGGCACGTACAGTACAAAGAGGAGACAGGCATATACTCCATGACCCCACAGTATATTTCCTATCTCTACAATAAAAAAATGATGTCGACAGTAAAGATAATGGGCACACTCAATCCGCAGAATCCATATCTCTACGCCACAATCGTCGGCAGCGACAAATCCGGTGCACCATCAGGCTTCCCTACTACCGGCGACGCGACACAGGAAGATCCACGCCCCACATGGTGGCGTCCATGGGGTGATGACTCCGACAACTACCCCGACCCGAGAACCGAGACCGATAAAAACGGCCGTCCCATATATTACGACAAATATATAAACTCAGGCGATCTTTTAGACGGACCCTGGAACACATTCCTGACGCTGAGAGAAGTAAAATATGTGAAGATCCCCGACCCCAGCAATCCGGGCGCCTCTATTTCTAATCGAGCGACCAAGATAAACCGCCAATATTTCAACAAACAGATATCAGGCTACGCTAAATACGATATTCTCCATCCGAAAGACCACGACGAATACACAAAAACAAACGATGACGGCACTGATAACACTACCGGTCGTTATATTGTAGAAAACATAACCAGTAGCGGAACCAATATCGGCTATGTGGTAAATGTACCTCTGTACACCCGCGCAAAGGAGCTTGCAACCGCTACGGGTTTTACAGGCAATAATCCCTATTCATCGTACCCTCGCAAAATGCAGGTGAGATATTCGGTATCTCTTATAAATCCCGATACAGGCAAGCCCGAATGGCATCACATGTATGTGGACATCATACAGGTTCGTCGTATCGAGAATCCTAAAGGCGTATGGCGTCGTGCCGGAAGCACTGAAGGTTTCCATGCCACTCTGCTTCGAATGAAGGACATCGACGGTCTCGATGATTACGAATCTTTCAAATCCGAAGGAAAATGGAGTGCAGAAGTGGTCGGTGATCCTATCATCACACTTAGCACTACACCAGAAGGCAGCGGCACCAATGTTCCCATGAGCTATGTCACACATATCGAGGGCATGGCAGGTATGCCGATAGACTTTCAGATAAACTTCACCGGTGCACAAGGCTGTGCCGCTGTAAAAGTACGATATCACAATTACACCTGCGAGCACGACATTTTCTGCCGCAACGGATACGATCCCATCGCCTTGAACGATGGTAGCTACACACATCATCAGAGCGGAAAAACGACCAAATACAAACGATGGTCTTCTTTCAACGTCTATAGTTTCGACGCCAACGGCTACCCCATACCCACACAGTCGCCTCTTGAGGCAGGCTCGTTTTTCCGACGTGGAAGCAGCACGGCCCTGTTGGCATCCAACGACACTAAATACCCCAATCCACCGGTTAGCATCATCAGTCCTTCAAACATTCCCAGCTATATAGCACAGACCAACAATCCGTCGACAGGATCTTTCGATGTTATAAAAAAAGGTGGTGTCGCCACAACGTCTACATGGACTCAGTTGAAGCCTGACAAAGATGAATTATTCACCAACTGGGTAATCGGAAATGGCAAAGACGGTGAGCAGATCGCCACTATCGAAGACTTTTATACACTTGCCAATCCGGGCGACCCCAACGATCCGTTGGGAGATATCAATTTCCCTATCAAAAAAGCATATGGAGTTGTATATGCAGATGGCGCTATCGAAACTCAGAAGAGCGTGAACATGGCCCATGGTTATACACGCGAAGATGGCCTTAATTCACCAAAAGGCATGAGAGGAATCGTTGTATATAACGCCAATGATATGCGACAGATATTCCTGCCGATCGGAGCATCAGGCTATGGCCGTCGAAAAGGCTCGGGAGGTTGGTCGGCTCCACGAGACTATTCCGGGACTCTGAGATACGCCGGCCGTTCATACTACTTCGATTTAAGACAAACTGACATCGATGGAACACTGAGGTATGCGCCTCTGTTTTATGATCTTTTCAGAAGGCAGGGGGTTGTATACTGGTGCCGTAATAGACTAAGTTCTGTAGACGCTGAAGAACCTTATAATTCAAGCTCATTTGACATAAATTATTTTACCATGGGCTTTGAAGGATATCTTAACAACAGCTGCGGTGAAGCAAGCACTAGCGACGCACTGTTCATCCGAACCGTTTTTGAAGAATAATCACTTCTCGACGCCTCCGGCACCGCTGCCGGGGGCGTTTTTTGCACCGAGGAGCGAGGAGGAAGCCGGTGCCGGAGGCAGCTACTGTATGCGCAGAGCGCATACCGAGGACATTGTAGACACCGGGTGTAAAAAGTAATAAGTGTAAAAAGTTAAGCATGTAGGGGCGAGAGAGGTCGGTGCCGGAGGCTCCTTCATACACGCTCCTCGCCCCTCAGCACCATCCTCTTAACTTTTTACACTTATTACTTTTTACACTATTATTACATTCATTACCTTTTTCACCCATAAAAAATAGCTATCTTTGCTAAAGAGATATGAGCGATAAGGGAGCAGTGAGGATCGCCGTGGCGATAGTGGCTGTCACCGGACTACTGGTGGCGGGGCTTGCCATGTGGCGTGCGCTGCGTGCGCGCGAGCCGCATGTCGATGTCGACCGCGGGCGCTATCCCGTGACGGGCGTCGACCTGTCGGCCCACAACGGCGTGGTGGACTTCGACTCCCTTGCCGCCGCCGGCATCGACTTCGTCTACCTCAAGGCGAGCGAGGGCGTATCGTTCCGCGACCAGGCCTTCGTGCGCAACTATCATGCCGCGCGCCGTGCCGGTCTTGCCGTGGGCGCATATCACTTCTTCCGCTTCGACTGCGACGGCGAGCTGCAGAGCGTCAACTTCCTGCGTGCCATCGACAGCATGCGCCTCGACCTGCCTCTGGCCGTAGACGTGGAGGAATGGCGCAACGCTCCGGGCCAGACCACCGCCATAGTGCGCGAACGCCTGCGCCTGCTTGTGGCACTGCTGCGTGCGCAGGGCCACAAGGTGATGATATACACCAACAAACAGGGCCACGCGCGCTTCGTGCGCGACGGTTTCCGCTCGCAGGAGGGCCCCGAGGTGTGGATATGCTCGTTTACGACGCCTCCGTTGGGCCACGAGGCATGGCGCCTGTGGCAGCACAGCCACATAGGGCGCGTGGCGGGCGTGCGCGGGCCGGTGGACCTCAATACCTTCAACGGCGACCGCGCGGCCTGGGAGGCGTGGGTCGATTCGTGCCGCGCGGCGCAATAAAGCGGGGCGCCATTCCGTTGATATTATGCGGTATTATGCCTCCGCACATGACCCGATAAGTCAATTTCAAACACTCTCTAAAAAAATTCCCCTTGAAAACCCGATATATCTTCTCTCATCTGACCATCATACTGCTGCTGGCGGCGCTGCTGATGCCTGCCGGTGCCTCGGCGCTGCCCGCCGACCACTATGCCGCGAACTCGGCGCTGTCGCAGGGCCGCTGGATGAAGGTGCGCGTGGAGACCGACGGCCTCTACCGTATCCCGGCGTCGACCCTGCGCTCGTGGGGCTTCAGCGACCTGTCGCGCGTGCGGGTGTTCGGCTACGGAGGGCGCCGCATAGCCAACGCCCTCACCGCCGCCGAGTATATCGACGATCTGCCGCTTGCTCCGTGCGAAATGACCGACCGCGGCCTGGTGTTCTACGGCACGGGCGCCACGGGCATAGCCACCACGGCCGGCTACCGCCACCGCGAGCAGAACCCCTACAGCGCTTTCGGCTATTACTTCGTGGGCGAGCTCCCCGAGGGCGCCGACGACAGCGCCATGCCCGAGACCGGGGCCGCCCGCGTGAGCGCCGACGCCGCCCGCAGCTTCGAGGAACTGCTGCACTACGAGCGCGAGACACAGCTCTTCGCCGACGCCGGCCCGCTTATGACCGGCGAGGACTTCCGCTACACGCGCACGCGCACTTTCGCCATGGATTTCACCGACGCCGTCGAGGGCGGCACGGCTCGTCTGGAGTGCTCGTTTGCTGCCAATGTGAGCGCCCCGGCCACCGTGGCGGTGAATATCGACGGCACCACTCTTGGCAATATCAGCGTGCTCGCCAAGAGCAAGGACGAGCATGTGCACGGCACCGAGGGCATAGGGCGCTACACCTTCGCGGCAAGCCCGGGGCGGCACACGATAGGGCTGTCGTTCAGCGGCGGCGGCACGGTGACGCTCGCCAGTCTCAACTACATATCGGCCGGCTACGAGCGCGCCCTGAGGCTTCCGGCGTCGGGACACCTGGTGTTCGACAGCCCGGCGCCCACACTGGCCCTGGCCGACGCCCGCGACGGCCTCCGCATATGGGATGTGACATCGCCCGCCGCGCCGGCCTCGGTGGCCTACACGGTGTCGGAGGGCGAGGCGCACTGGTCGATGGACAGCCGCGGGCAGCGCAGCTTCGCGGCATGGGTGCCGCAGGCCGATCTGCCCCAGCCGGTGACCGTCGGCGCCGTGGCCGCCCAGAATCTGCACGGCGAGGAGGGCGCCGAGCTGGTGATAATATGCCCCACGGCCTTCGACGATGCCGCCCGTCAGCTTGCCGACTATCACCGCAGCGCCGACAACCCTCTCACAGTGAAAGTGGTGGACCCGCAGAAGATATACAATGAATTCTCGTCGGGCAGCGCCGATGTGTCGGGCATTCGCAAATACCTCAAGATGCTCTACGACCGCGGCAACGACGGACAGGGCCCCGCTCTGCGCTATGTGATACTGATGGCGCGCGCCACCCTCGACAACCGCGGCCTCTCGGCCGACGCCCCGGCCTACCCCACCCTGCCGGCGTGGATGCCCTCTACGGTATCGGCGTCGATGTCGGACAACGCCGGGTTCTGCACCGACGATTTCGTGGCCATGCTCGGCGACGGCAGCGGCACAGACATGAGCCGCGACAAGCTGTCGGTGGCCGTGGGCCGCATACCCGTCACCGATGCCGACGAGGCCGCCTCGACCGTCGACAAGATAATGCAGTACGCCGCCGGCGCCCGCAAGACGGCATGGAAGCAGCGCTTCCTCTTCGTGGCCGACGACGGCGACAAGGGCGAGCACCTGAACCAGACCGAGACCATGATATCGAAATTCGAGAACGCCGAGCGCCAGCAGCATCTTGTGCGCAAGGTGTATGTAGACAACTACGACCTCCAGGGCAATATCGCCGTGATGGCCCGCGAGACGATGTTCCGCTACCTCGACGAGGGCGTGGTGTGGTGGAACTTCATCGGCCACGCCAACGAGACGAGCTGGACCGGCCAGGGCCTGCTCACCTACAACGATATCAACAATATGTATCTGCGCCACTGGCCGTTTATCTACGCGGCCACGTGCGACTTCCTGCGCTTCGACGCCAAGCTTGTGAGCGGCGCCGAGATCCTCTACAAGGAGCGCTACGGCGGCGCCATAGGCGTAATCAGCGCCATCCGGCCCGTCTACATCACCTACAACCAGTACTTTTCCAACGCCGTAGGGCGCGCCCTGGCGCTGCGCGACAGCCGGGGATGCCTCCTCACTCCCGGCGACATATATCTGCACGCCAAGAACGATATCCGCGACAAAAACGATGTGCCCATAGCCGACGAGAACCGCCTGCGATTCGTGTTCATCGGCGACCCGGCGCTGCCTCTGGCCACGCCGTCGAACATAGTGCGCATCGACCGCATGAAGGGCCTCGACACCGCCGGCGACGAGCAGATAGTGCTCGCAGCCATGGAGAAAGCCACCGTCGAAGGCTCGGTCACCGATCCCGACGGCAATGTGCTCACCGGCTTCAACGGCATTGTGCTGGTGGAGATATTCGACTCGGAGCGCTCGTTTACCACCCAGGGCCACGGCGAGTACGGCACCAACGATGTGTTCGACGACCACGGCGAACGCGTGTACTGCGGCTCGACCCGGGTGACCGAAGGCCGATTCAGCATCGACCTCGCCATGCCTGCCGAGCTGTCGCAGAATTTCCGGCCGGCCACGATGTCGCTCTTCGCCTACGCCACCGACAGCAACGACGAGGCCATAGGCCTGAACCACGATTTCTACGTCTACGGCTACGACGAGACGGCCGACCCCGACATCAAGGCGCCCGCCATCGACTCGATGGTGCTCAACCACAGCACATTCCGCAGCGGCGACACCGTCAACGACTCGCCCATGCTCATAGCCACCGTGAGCGACGACACGGGCATCAACGTGTCGTCGGCCGGCATCGGTCGCCAGATGACAGCCATCATCGACGGCACCGAGACATACTCCGACGTGTCGTTCTACTACACTCCGGCGTCCGACGGCTCGGCCTCGGGCGTTATCAACTACCCCTTCGAGGGGCTGCAGCCGGGCGCACACAACCTGCGCCTGCGCATATGGGACACCGCGGGCAACTCGGCCACCTCCGAGATCGATTTCTTCGTGGCCGAATCGGTGGCTCCGAAGATATACGAGGTATACTCCGACGCCAACCCGGCCATCGACAAGGCCAACTTCTACCTGAGCCACGATCAGCCCGACGTCATGGCAACGGTCGAGGTGAGCGTGTACAATCTGCTCGGTCGCAAGCTGTGGAGCCGCGCCGTCACCGGCCGCAGCGACATGTTCCTCACCGTGCCTGTCACCTGGAACCTCTGCGACGAAGCCGGGCGCCGCGTGGGCCGCGGCATCTACCTCTACCGTGCCTCCATCACCACCGACGGCGTCACCTACCAGACGGCATCGCGCCGCATAGCCGTCGCAGCACCATGACAAGCATGCGCCATATCCTCCTTCTTCTGTCGCTGCTCATATTCGGCACGGCCGCGGCCTCCGAAAGCGACTCTATCTACGCCACGGCCATGAAAATGGTCGCCGCCGAACGCAATGTCGAGGCCCGGCAGCTGCTCTCGCGTTGTCTCGAGCTCGAGCCGGCCGACTGCGCCGCGCACCGCAACGTCGGGCACTGGATCGACTATCTGCGCAACCGCGCTCTCGACGCCGACACGGTCTATCACCCCGAATTCAACTTCACGCCCCTCGACCGCAGCATTCTCCGCGAATATCTGGCCCTCAGCGACCGTATTGACAGCGATATCGCCGCAGGCCGTACCGCCGAAGCGCACTCCGGGCTGCAGAAGCTCTACCGGAGCATGTGCGATGACCCGAAGATCACGCCATCGTATCGTCTCGACGCCCTGCTGCGCCTCGATGTCTTCGAACGCACCAACGGCCTCGAACGCACCGCCGTGCCCCTGCTCGACAGCTACGTGCGCCCCGACATGGATGACAGCGAACTCGGCCTCGAACTGGCCGGCGCGCTCTACGGCGCCTACGGGACAGCTGTTTTCGACCACATCGATGCCGAAATTTTCGGCAACATAGGCAGCGGAGCCATATTCTCCTCCTTATTCCGCGGCCTTATAAAAGAATCGATCGACTGGCTCGAAGGATTCACCGACATCATTACCAAAGCCTACGGGCCGAACAGCTACGAGTCGCTGCCCATGCTCCAGGGCGAATATCTGATAATAAAACTGGCCATACCGGAACAATCGCGCGAAGCACTTCTGCGCGATAATTTCGCCCGCACCGACTCGGTGCTCGCCGGCAGCATCTCCGGAAATATCGACAGAGAAAAGGCACTGCTTCTGGCCCAGACCATGATACAGCTCGCCGATAACCGGCACGACCTCGACAAGGACGATGCAGACTACGCCGAAGCCATGGACAAGGCGATGAAATTCGCGCGCAAGCACCACCTCGACCGCGACGACCGCATGCTCCTCTATCTCTCCAATTACTATGAGCACTCCGATGAGCAGAAGAGCCGCCGCTATGCCGAGGATGCCTTCAGGACCGTGCTGCGCAACAAGACCGGGGGCGACCGCCGTCGCGACGCCGCCATGCGCATGTGCGACCTCGAGCGACGGCGCGGCAGCTACGACAGCGCGCTCAGCTACCGCCTGCAGACCACCGACGCCACCGACAGGCATACCGTCGACTCGCTCACCCTGCGCTTCTATTCCGAAACAGCCATGACCTTAGCCCTGAACGATGACAAAGGCCTGAAGCTCGAGCTGGCCCGCAAAGGCCTCGAGGCGGCCAGGCAAATCGACCCGGAGTCGGAGGCTACAGCTCATAAGCTGTCTTCAGTAATAAACAACCTGATAGAAAACAATCTGCACTCCGAAGCGCGCCTGGGCCTCTACCGTCTGGGCGAACTGTGCGAGCGCCGCGGCTATAACATATACAGGTTCATCGACCGCTATTCTACAACGGCATCGATACTGAGCGCCCTCGGTGTGAACTTCGACGGCTTCGACATGCTTCAGGCAGATATGCCGGCCATCGAAGCCGCTTTCGGCAAATACTCGCGCGAATACCGCGACGCGCTTTTCCATCTCGCCGGGGAGTACGAGACACATAAAGATTACGGCAAAAGCATAGCGACATACCGGCGCGGAGCTGACATAGACCGTCTTGTGTCGGGAGTATTCTACGATCCACGTCCGCACGAGATTACTCTTATGTTCTACAAATACGAGCAGAATCCTTCCGACAGCCTCGCCACAGCCTCACGTGCTCGCCTCGAAGAGCTTGCGGCGGAGATGAAAGACGAGACCAAATCGATAAAAGGCCGCCAGAATTTCCTGTCGCTGTGCGAATACCGCATATTTTTCGCATTAATACTGGACGACTACCGGGCAGCCCGCAATATCACCTCGGAAAAACTGCCTCTGCTGTCCGAAAATTCATCGGCATATCTCAAGGCAATAGAAGACATGGTGCACTATTCCTCGATCCTCGGTGACTACGACAAGTCGTACGCGCTGATGCCCGAGTATATCGCCGCATTCCGCGAACAGACCATGCCGCAGCTTGTGCTCATGACCGACGAAGAGCGCACATCGTTCTGGCCCCAGAGATCGAAGAAAATAGGACAGCGGGTGCTGTTTCCGCTCTTCCTCGGCGGAGGCGACCGCTTCGCCGGTTTCGCCTACGACAACGCGCTGCTCAACAAGGGCCTGCTGCTGCAGAGCGCGCGTGTCATCGACAAGGCTCTCGCAAACGAGCCACAGCTCCAGGCCGAGCTTACCTCCGTGGTGGCAGCGCAGAAAAACGAGACCGACCCCGAAACGAGCCGTCAGCTCTATATCCGCGAAAAGGAAATACTCGCCGGCATAGCCTCGCGCACGGAGTGGGGCCAGTTCCTCAACATGAGCTGGCGCGATGTCGCCGCCGCTCTGCCCGACACGGCCATAGCCATAGAATTCTGCGCCGTCAACCCCGACGAACATGCCCGTTACGGCGCTCTGGTGGTGGCGAACGGCGAAGAGCCGCAGTTTATCGACCTCTTCCGCATCAAAAACTTCCGCTATGCCGCCGACCGCTACGCCTTTTTCACCGACAGCATCTGGGCGCCCGTCTTATCACGGTTCCCCAATGCTACCGAAATCTACTTCTCGCCGGTGGGCGAGCTATGCCGGCAGCCGGTCGAGGCCGCACCTGTTCCGGGCGATACAATCACACCCATGTGCGAGCGCTATGCCATGCACCGTCTCACATCCACACGCGAACTGGCTCTGAAACCACGCGGAGCACTTCGCAGCAAAGGCGTGGCCATGGGCGGTCTGAAGTACGATATGGATGCCGACGAACTCACCGACGACAGCCGCCACTATGCTCCTTCCGATCTGAAAAAGCGTGGCGCCGTACGCGATTTTTACAGCACTTACGGCCTCGAATATCTGCCGGGCACCGAACGCGAAGTAAGCGCCGTCGGACGTCTGGCACACGACGCCAAGGTCGATTTCAGCATCATCACCGGCACCGACGGCACCGAGGCACGCTTCAAGTCGCTCTCGGGCGACAACAACAATATCATCCACATAGCCACCCACGGCTTCTACTGGACCGAGGAGGAAGCACGCTATATGCCCAAATTCGACTATCTATTCCGCGACCTTCACACACCCGAGGACCGCAGCCTGGCGCGCTCCGGCCTGATGCTCGCCGGCGCCAACCGCGCATATAAAGGCATGGAAATCGACGAAAACGCCGAAGACGGCATTCTCACAGCCCGCGAAATCGCCGACCTCGACCTCTCGGCCGCCGACTTCGTCATTCTGTCGGCATGCAACACCGGCCTTGGCGACGTAAGCCCCGAAGGCGTCTTCGGCCTGCAGCGCGGTTTCAAGAAAGCGGGCGTCAACGCCATGATGCTGAGCCTGTGGAAGGTCGCCGACGAGGCCACGGCCATGCTCATGGACCGCTTCTACACCGCCTACTTCGGTGGAAAATCCAAAACAGAATCGCTCCGCACGGCCCAGCACGCCCTCCGCACCTACACGGCCCCCGACGGCTCGCACCCCTACGCCTCCCCTGCCTTCTGGGCCCCCTTCATCCTCCTCGACGCCCGCTGACACGCCGCAATCAGCCAGGACTATATAACACCTGACGGAACATATGCCTCTATGTCCACTACAGGCAGCCGGCTGCCTTTCTCACGCACTTTTGCGATAAATACATCGATTTCTTCTTTCGTCATTTTGTGTCTGATGAAAGCATAATAAAGGAAATCGACTGTAGTAAGATATGTTATATTATTAGTTTTGCAATAATCCGCGATATCGCGTAAATTACTGCTTCCGAGGACATCACGGTTGTCCCGGCAATAAACCATACAGGCGCTCTCACCTTTGCCGAGAGTCGTTCTCAGTCGGGCATATTCCAGGCGGGAATCACCGGCCGGTGCAAAAGGCACCTTTTTCATGCGATGTCCGAGATAATGCAACGTATTGTCGATCTGTACCTTCGTATGGCGGTTTACCGTTATTTCATCGTATACCACGTCGAGCACAAGATATTCATACTCCGGCAAGATATCCATAAGCAGGCTGAATTGGTCCGCTTTAATAAAATGGATTATAACATCGGCATCGAGCACTATTTTAGTCTTCGCCGCCATCTATACCGATTTTATGGAGCAGTTCAAGATAATGCCCTTCCGAAATCTTGTCTTCCTCAAAAAGGCGCCTTGCTTTTTCGCCATAATTACCTATAACCAGATTCGCATTCCCCGGCTCATACAACGAAGTATCATAGCCATACTCCCTTGCAGTACGTTTGACAGGAAGACTGAGGAACTTCTCTCTTTCCTCTTTGCTTATAAGCCTGAGATTATAGAGTCTGTTGACTACAGCAAGATGAGAAACTGAAAAATAGTGCTCCAGCCGCATGACCGAAGCCAACGAAACACGGCTCTTAAGCAACTCCTCTTCCGGCACAATCTGCATTATTCCGTCTGTCGGCATCAGGAAACGAAGAGCAAAGGCATCGGCGCATTGCTCTGCCTCGTTCTTTTTCCCATCTTTACTGCATTTATGGGGTCGCGGGTCAGCCTCGACAAACAGATGATAAAGTTCGTGGGCAATAGTAAAATGCTGACGACAACGCGGCATATTGGAATTAACGAGCATAAAACGGTTGTCGCCGCTGCGGAGACTCATCCCCGAAAATGATTCGGAAAGAGGACGAAATACTGTCAGAACATTTAATTTCAGCAAAAGGCTTTTAAGACCTACGGCCTCGAAATCGCTTAAGCCTATATTATGACGAAATTTAGCAACCTGACTTTCCACAAGATTGATCAAAGCAGGTTTCATTTCGTCTCTATTGCCTCCATCTTAAGATACGATTTAACAATATCCTTGAATCGGCGCACTTCGGCTGCATCTTCCGCTGTCATTCCGTCGATACGAAATGCCGTGGCAATAATCTGAGCATCGACATTTTCGCCTTCTCCGAAGAGAAGAGACATATCGCATCCGAAAAAATCGCTGACACTTTCAATCACATCATAAGGCGCCTCCCGTTCTCCCGACTCATAATTACTATAAGCCGAACGCGTTATCCCGACTGCATTTGCAACCTCTTCCTGTGTATATCCGGCCGTCTCTCTGAGTTTTTTAAGATTCCTCGCTACAGTTACGTCCATAGTTTCCAATAGGTTTGTGTGGCAAAATTAATAAATATTTTCTCTAATATCAACATTTTGCCACACAAAAAGGTTGAGAAAATGCCCAGGATATATTCACGCCACTATTTCATTGCGGGCACTTTGAGGGGGCAGCCGGCGACACAGCGGCCGCATTTGAGGCAGTCGGGGTTGAGGAGGCCTTCGGCGGCGTTTCGGCTCTCATAGGGCTTAAGCTGCATGGGGCATACGGCAGAACAGAGTTTGCAGCGGGTGGTGCATTTCTCGCCGACAACTATGCGCCGATACCCGGCCGGAAGGCTGCCGCTGCGCGGAGCAGCCCACGACGACAGTGTTCCCATGGGACAAAACGAGCACCATGTGCGCGGAGCATAGACGAACGAGAGTGCCACGCCGACAATAGTGGTTATGAGGATAATTGTCCAGAATACACGGCCCATGGCGTTCCAGTTGCCCCATGCGCGGTACATCTGCACACCGAACATAGTGAAAATAAACAGCACCATGAATATGCGGAATCCACGCGTACGCACAAACGCCGGTATGGGCCGGTGTGGCGAATACCGCGCGAGGACACGATCGTAGAAGCTGCCGCGCGGACAGGCATTGCCACACCACCAGCGGCCTCTGCGCACAGCAAATGCCACAGGCGCTATCATGCAGATGATGGCGAGAAAACCGATTACAGGATAGAAGTAGCCCACTGCGAGGTATACAAGCAGTATCCAGTAGAGAGGATAGCCCGGCGCGGGTATTGACCGGAAAAATCGTTTGGTTGCCATAGGTGTTCTTTTGCGTTTTCTGCAAAATTAGGCAATCGGTTTCATCGCTACAAACGATAAATACGATACCAGAATCGATTTTATCGATTAGAGCACTATCGGGAATTTGCCGAGACGGCTATCGATCATCGCCGGAGGTATTACGGCTCGGATTGCATCGGCGAGAATATTAAGCATACGCTCGCGCACAAAATAACGATGAACCACCAGGGCGATTTCACGCACAGGCTCCGGCCCGGTGAGAGACCGCACATTGGCACGCTGACTCTCACTAAGAAGAGGAAGATGGAGCTCGGGAATGATGGCATAGCCGCCGTTTTCGTCGACAATACGTATCAGAGTGTCCACACTGCCTGCCTCGTAGACGGCCTGCCGGGTCCCACGGCGGTTGCAGAACGGAAAAATTCCCCTGTTGGGACAGTACCCCTCACGAAGCACCCACACACTCGCAGTCGGGAGACTGTCTGTGCATAATTCCATATCGGCGTACATCGGCTCACGGGGCGATACATAAGCCATGAGCCGTTCACGATACACAGGAATTTCCAGCAGTTCGGGGTTGTCGAGCGGTGTGGCCATAAGAGCTATGTCGAGCTCGCCGCGTTCGAGCTGAGAAACTATAGCGGCGGAGCGCGACTCTTCGACATACAATTCTATATCGGGATGATTGGCTGACAAGTAGCTCAACATGCCGGGCAGCAGATAGGGAGCGACGGTCGAGCCGATTCCGAGTGCGATCTTTCCTGCGGACTCTCCTTTTCGCACCGACACCAGTTCTCTGAGCTGCGCCGCGCCGAAAAGCAATTGCCTGGCACGGGCTATGATTTCCTCACCGGTCGCGGTCGGTCTCACGGGGTGAGAGCTACGGTCGAATATGGCCACATCGAGCTCGAATTCCAATTTTTGGACGAGCGACGACAATGTCGACTGCGACACGCCGCACGACTCCGCCGCGCGTGCGAAATGGCGGTATCTGTCCACCGCCACTATATATTCCATCTGCTGAAGTGTCATGACTGCATCTGTTCGGTTTTATCGATGTAAAGATAGATAAAATCTGTTTTGCAGAACACCCTCTACTCGCTAAATTTGCGAAAAAAATTACGACTATGATACAAGTAGACAAAAAAATCTGCCCACACAACCACGTCTGTCCCCTCATCCGTCTGTGCCCGGTCGGCGCCATATCGCAGGATGCAGAGGGCTATCCGGTAATAGACTACACCCTGTGCATAGAATGCGGCAAATGTGTGAGGAACTGCCCCAAAAAAGCCATGAAAAACACCGGTTCCAAATAATCATGCCGGTTTACCGCTCTTTCTCCCACATAATACAGCGCCAGCTGCCATGATTTTTAACAAAATATAGTTTTTCATCACCGGAGAGATGTGAATAAGATATATATTTGTATCTTTGCCACATAGAAATATTACAACATCTGTGTATGAAAAAACTAATTGTGACGTTTGCGCTTATTATTGCTTCCATAGCAGTGGCGCATGCGGATTCAGGATGGCTGATGGTCACCGACCAGGGGACACGCATCCCCATGGAATCGGTAGGAATGCTTGTGGCGGCCGATGATGCCAGGACTTTTACAGTAGTCCGTACTGCCGGAGCAGGCGAAGCCATAAGCGGCGTGAAATCCGTATCCTTTACCTTCGATGCATCATCTGGAATCGACAAAACCGATGTGACAGGCATAAGCATAATACCCGATCCGGTATCGTCGGCCATCACGCTGATAGGCTGCAATGGATGTCGGATGGATATCTTCGATATGTCAGGACGCGAATGCATGTCGGCAATTATCGCCACGGACTCCGAGAAAATTGATGTTTCCGGGCTTGCGGCGGGAATCTATGTCCTCCGTGCAGGCGACGCTTCAGTTAAATTTATAAAGAAATAAAGCCATGAAGAAGTTTATATTGGCATCACTGGCCCTCATGGCTGCAAGCGTATGGGCTGACGCCCAGTTTGTCATCACCCCAAAGACCGGTACCCCGGTACAGATGTCGGGCAATATATCGTTCTCACCGAATGCCGACAAAACCGCATGGTCGGTTGGCGAAAGCTACGACGCCACTCTCGATGTGTCGCAGATCGAGTCGATATCGCTTGGCTCAGGTGATGATGAGGCCGCCAAGGTTGGCGACTTTTTCTACTCCGACGGCACATGGTCGACAGACCTCGATGCATCCAAAACTCCGATAGGCGTGGTATTCTACGTCGGCAATACCGCAGAACACGATGCCGCACTGCGTGCCGCACATCCCGGCTGTGTGCATGGACTCGTCGTAGGATTGAAAGAGAAAAAATGTGAATGGCAGGATTATTACACCGATTTCGACGAAGAAGTAGGCATGACCGTCGGTGAGTGGATCGAAGATAATACCGATTACGTCTCTATATCCACCCGCTCGTTCTCAATGGAATCGGTATTCAACCAGATCATGGGCTATAATAACACCTGTGGCATAGACGAATTCAATGACGGGGAATACGGATGGGATTACGAAGTTATTATCGGCTCTACACTGTCTTCCCAGACATCCGACATAAAAGCACCTGAAACTACCAGCGGATGGTATATTCCGTCGATTAAAGAAGTTTCGCTGCTCTGCTCGGGCGATCTTGGCAAAAACATTGATGATCTGGGATATGATGACACGCCCGATAATGCCAACGCAGTGCTCATCAATTCTCGTCTGGCACAGATCGCAGGCGCCGTCGAACTCTCCGGCGTATATTGGTCGAGCACCGAATATTCGGCAACTCAGGCCAACAGCGTGCAGTTCAACAAAGGTCTTGTCATGCAGACCAGCAAGGGCGGCAGCAACATTCTGCGTCCCGTACTTGCATTCTGACAATACTTCATAGCAAACAGCCATCCCCGGTTGCCGCTCGGAACTGAGCCTCACCCGGGGATGGCTTCTCTATTGGCAGGTCATTCAAGATTATCTTTGGCCCGAATATCTAATAGAAAGAGAATGATTCCCAACCTTTTGTAAAAATCAGATACTCAAGTGGAGGTTTTTTTTTTGGGGGGGGGGAAAATTGTTCTCAACGCTCCAAATACACCTATTTCAGATAGTTGGCTATGGCCAAATTTCTTTTGAAACGATTTAGTGACAAATAATCCTTTGTCGGGTTTTGACTCTGCAGCCCTGACTTTTCAGTGTTTCATCGTATTGGCAAAATTACTCAATTTCTGCCGTCTGCGTAAGTCCGACGATTCCTTTAAGATAATAACAGCGCTGATTGTCAGGATCTCCTAAATCCCTTTCAAGAGGTTTTCGGGATGTTCCAACTCTTCCACCAGCAGATCAACACAGGTACATGGCTTATAGCTTTTGTAATCGTGCATATTGTCAAACATGGTACGAAGTTTTGCCGCCCGAAGTTTTGCCAGAGGCTCATTGCCTATCTTCTGAAGCATCCCATAAATGCCGGGGTCGTTTTTCTTATAGCAAAAATCCCCATAGCCATCTGCCTTGCGGATCTCGTTCTCAAGTTTTACGATGTAGTCAGCGCGTGAGATCGCAGCATCAAGATACACGAAGTGTAGAAGATACCACAATTCAAATGCCTCATTGCTCCATGCTGCCATAAAGCCTTTCCTTTCGTCAAGAGCAATCGCCTCGTTGAAGTCATTGAAATCATCCTTGTCGAAAACCACCCAAATACGGTCAAAAACCAACTGGCGCTGATGTTCGAGCCTATCTTTAATCTCCTCGGTTTTCCGGACCAAAGCACAGGTTGAACGTCCCTCGCCGACAATTTCTTCGGAGCGTACTTCCGAATACTTGTCCCTGACAAGCCCTTTGAAATAATTGGGTCCGGTCCGTTCGCCCTCGCAGACAATAAGAAAACGCACAATCTTGTCGCGTGTAGCCACTTTCCGTTTCCTGGTAGCTTTGGCCTCGCGCTTTTCCCGTTTGAGTTGCTCGATTTTCGATTTTGGAAGCAGTCCCATACTTAATTCATAAATGGAATGGCGCCGTAGCGTCCGTTGATATAGTCCTTCTCGATATTGCGGTCGTTGCGGACCTTGTTGCCGGAATCGTCGCGGAATTCTACAAGTGAATAAAGGTCGGTAGAATCGGTTTTATCTTTCTCGGTGAACCAGATCTGGTCACGGCGCAGATAGCGGATGTTGAGCAAATTTGTGTCATGGGTTGCGAAAATGAGTTGCGCTCCATTGCTGTTGAATGTCTTATCCATAAACAAACCGATGATCTTGCGCATAAGGAACGGATGCAGTTTGGCATCAAGTTCATCTACAATCAGAATCTTACCATTCAGAATGGCATCGAAAATAGGGCCTGCAATCTCAATGATTTTCTTGATACCTTCCGATTCCATCTTCTCGGTCGGAAAATTCCGCACACCGATAAAGTTGCCATCGGCATCGTACAGCTTGTGCACCGTTTCCGATTTCATCTTTTTTTCATCACCGCTTTCCGGCTCTACTTCCAACTCCATGAAGCCGAGATTGGTTTCCTCAAAGAATCGGGTAATCTCAGATGAACCATTCTGTTTCATAAACAGCATCTCAAGAGTCTTACCTGCGTAACCGTTGCCATCCATTCCCGACATATATTCAATATTGGAAAAACAGTCAAGAATAGCCTGCGATACTTTGCCGTTCAACTGAGCCACAAGAGATACAAACAGACGATTATCGGGTGTAGCGGATTGTTTTCCCAGTCCTTCGGCAAAACGTGTTTTGGAAATCCTGAACTCATTTCCGCTACGCAAAAACAGTTCAAACTCCCTTTCTCCCTGTCTTTTCTCATACAGCCATTCGGCAACAATAGCCTCTGCGGTATAATCGAAGCCATATCTGAATTTGGAGTTATTGAGAGTGAACTGGATCTCAAAAGATGTAGGTTCGCCACCCGATGTCAGGTCAAGAGAAAATGGTTCGGCTTCAAGACTATCCTTTGGATTCAACCGGACAGAGTTGAGAATCACATCGCGCATGGTCTTCAGAGCTTTCAGAACATTACTTTTACCACTGGAATTTGCACCATAAATCACAGCCACAGGAAGCAATTCCTCATCGCCGGACTTTACAACCGCATCCGACAGCTCCTGAATCGAAGCCGCCTCCATGCTCAGAGTCATTTCATTTTTGAACGACCGGTAATTCTTGAATGTGAAGTTTACCAACATATCTTGTTCGCTTATCTGCTGCAAAGATAACAATAAAACTTCATTCAGAGTTTGTTTTATGAGATATTTTCTCATAAAACTCAATCTGCATATTATATCATGGCTTCCTCCATCCTTTTTCAAGTCTTATCCGGAGTCCTCAAACCAACAGCATCAGATACAAAAACTCAGGCCGTGGGAAAGCCTGAGGTTTCTTTGTAAGCAAGGCGGCCAAGGAGCCGAAAAAATATCGATCGGACCATTTATTCGTCCGACTCCGCAGGTTCGTTTTAACGATTCTTATGCCGAGTGTTAACACTATCAACGTGACGCAAACGCAGGCTCAAAAATCTCCAACTCAAGTGCAGATTCTATTTTGGAGATAGTCTCGATCGAGAGGTTTTCCGTACCTTTCAAGACTCTTGAGATATATTGCTGAGAGCAACCCATCTTTGCGGCCAAAGATTTTTGTGTAAGCCCCAGCTCTTCCATTCTGTCGAGCATCATCATGGCTATGCGCTGTGAGTAGCGAAGCCACGACTTGTTCGCTATACGCCATTCTGCATTCTCCCGCCAACGGGAGGGAGTAGAGCTTTCGTGCTCTTTCAACCGCGAAATTATTTCTTCTTTAGTTTTCATAACATCCTCCTTTCTTAACTGATTTCAGCAAGATAGTCACTGAACGAGTCCATATCGGAAATATCGTTGTCAATCAAGAAATTCCTGACCTTTTCCATTCGAGCCAATTCCACTAAGGTGTGTTCTCGTTCCTGCATTCTCCGAGTCAATTTTATTGCTCCGCCAGTTATTACATAAATACCCGGTTCCAGTTTTATTGCATATATCCTAAGCCAGGAAGCATGACGGTGAGTGTCACGCAACCTTGCCTTTTCCTTGCCTAAAAGAATCTCTGACGTACGGCTGTTCTCTAACGGACGAAAAATTTTGTCGAGATCTGCTTCCGGAGAGATATCCATGATAAGGCATTGCAGGCGTTCGCTGTCCTCAATTGTGTCATAAATTGCCTCGTTCACATCGGTTATCTTGAAGTAGGATGCCAAATCGCCGATATTCTCCTTAAAAAAGGAACGAAGCCACACTACATCATTCCATTGGTCAAGAATGGTATCAAGAACATTATCGAAACAGTTGTCATACCTTACGGCCCAAAGATTTCCGTTGTTTGTAATCCTGTCAAATTCCATGTATGAGATTTTGTGCAAAGATAATAATTCTTTTAGAGTTTAACAACTTAAAAGTTGTACTTGTTCGGATTGAGGAATTCTTTAGGGTCAGATTACCTATCACGTGCAGGCCGGGGCAAGGGATATTCCCTGCCCCGAATGTTCAAGAGAATGAGGATATAAGAAAAGTATCTGATTTTTCACAAAAATGAAAATCAGATACTGAAAGTGGAGTTGGAGGGAAGCGACTCTTTGGGTAAGTGAACAATCATACGGATTCATGTGTTTGTAAGAAAGCGTTTTAGCGATTTTGTATAAAATGTAAACAATCGTTAACGCTATTTTGGCGTCACTAAAATTGGGTGTACTTTTGGGTGCATCAAGTTTTATACGCCATTGATTATGAATATAAAAAGAACCGTAAATTTCAAATTAGAATAACGAAAGAAAAAAGGTGTTGCCGTTACGGAGAATGTGACCATACGCATGAGGCTGACATTCGACGGTAATCGCATTGAGTTTTCCACCGACTATCGTATTGATGCCGACAAGTGGAATACCTCGAAGCAGAGAGTGAAACCCAAATACACCAACAAGCAGAAGGTGACTGCAGCTGTCATTAACGCGACGCTCAATACTTATGAGATGCTGGTCGCGACCTGCTTTTATCCGACAATAATCTCGAAAACTATCTTTTCTCGTAAGGTGGACGCGCTGCGCTTGCAAAGGATATTCCTGCGCTCAATCTGCTTATCGGTAACTATGGCGATGCTGAAATGGAAGCTACGCTCGACATTAACAGCCGGGCCATCACCAATGCTCAAATTATCATCGCGGGTGCCCCAGGCTCCGGCAAGACCAATCTACTTGCCGTGTTGATGCAGCAGATTCACGCTCTTTCTTCCGAAAGCAGCTACCCGGTCAACTTCCTTCTGTTTGACTACAAGGGCGAGTTCAGCGACATTCAGAACAACCATTGGCTCTCGAACTTCGATGTTGACCGCTCGTGCATACTCGACCCCATAGAGCGACCGCTACCGTTCACTCCGTTTAAGGATTTCACAGGTCGCTCAATCAATGAGATTAACCTCTATTCGACCGAAATGGCGTCGACTCTCGCATCGCTCGACCGCCTCTCGCCAAGCTCTAATATGAGCAATCGTTTGAGCGAAGCCATCGTTGAATGTTATAAGCGAACCAACGGTGCGCCTATCACTTTCACCGATATGCTCAAAGAATACCAGGCACGAATGAAAGACCCCGACAAGGACGATTCTATCTCGTCGATTCTTAAACAACTCGACCGTGCCAATATCTTTGACACGGAGGATAAGGCAGACCTTGTCGGCGACAGCTTCATCGTCAAGATGGACAGCTATCCAAAGGACGGCCCGATAGCAAAAGCCATCGTGTACTTCCTTATGTCTAAACTCAATAACATCTATGAACAGCTTGATAAGCAAGCTGTCAATGATGATGTTGCGCAGATTCGCCACTTCTCGATAATCGACGAGGCCCACTATATGTTAAGCTTCGACAACCGCCCGCTCCGTAACCTTATTGCGGTAGGTCGCAATAAGGGATTGTCTATTATTCTCGCTACGCAGAATATGGCTGACTTCAAGAACAAGGGCTTCGACTTCTACGCTAACGCGCAGTACCCCTTGATTATGAAGCAGCAGACAATCGACGACAAGGTTATCAAAGACCTTTTCGGCGTAAGCGGCATGGAACTCCAGGAGATCCGCACCGCTATCGCCGGGCTACAAAAGGGGGAACTTATAATAAAAGACCAGATGGCGTTTGCCCTCGGCATGGGTAGCAAATACAAAAAAATCAAAGTAAATCATCTGATATAATCAAATAAAGAAAGAGGCGACAAAATTGTCGCCTCTTTCTTTATTTGATTATTGGATAGCGTGTTTTAGCTCAAATTTTATTGAACTAAAAGGCGTTTCATAGTAAATATCATTTAGCACATCTTGTGGCAGGCAAAACTCATGAGATAAATATTCAATATTGAATTGGAACTCTTTCGATAAAATTTCATATCCATCTCTTAAGAGAACAGGCTCATCAATCATTACGTTAATCGGTTCCCTTTTCTTAAAGCCATTCCTGCTTAGCTCGATGTTCAAGTAGGTATATCTATTTTTATCAATCGTACCTAAATCATAAGCCCGATGAATAATAGATGCCATTGATGTCAGCCAGTAACTTTTAAGGGTGCCGAGATAGGAAATTTTAAGGTTATTAAGGGAAGGTTTAATATATGCTGTGGGCATAAGAAATTCCGAAGCAAAACGATATGCTTCAACTTCTTTATTACGATGGGATGATATTATAAATGATGGATCTAAATGCATTATTATATGCCCCAACTCATGAGCTAAAGTGAGACGCTTTCTATCGTTTGAGTATGCTTTGTTTATGACAGTTACATAAAAACCTTTATCAGTTATGAACGAAACTCCATCAAAATCATCTGTGCCAAAATTACGCTCAATGACTATAATACCATGGTTTTCCAATAACGAAACAATATTCTCGACAGGGCGATCGCCAAGCCTAAAATAATTTCTTGCGTATTTAGCTACATCTTCAGGTGTATATCCATCATCCAAATCAATACTCCGAATATGTGTGTCCGGGAATTCTAAATGCGCAGACATACAGTCAATGACATAGCCAATCAGTTTGCTTTGCCGCTCTATCCTGTCTTTTTTCCCTTTTGTAAGAGAAGCTTTCTTACGGTAGTGAGCATTAGTTATCTCCGTTGATATGGAAGCCGTTAAAAATGACATTGGGAATTCCAAATATTCCATAATTCTCTCTACCAAATCTTCGGATAGCGTTTGTAAGCCCTTCTCAAATTTGGATAGGTTTGGTTGCGACAGCCCCTTTATTTTACTTGCTAACTCTGATTGAGTCAGTCCTCGGTACTCTCTGGCAAATGTCAGTTGTTTGAAAGAGGCATTCATGGTTGAATTATATAATATGTTCAATTTATAAAATAACGGTGGAGCCGAGCGAATTATTGTTTATTACTCTGTTCCGGTCTGTTTTGTCGAACCGGCATGTTTGGCTCTTACTGAAGGGCGAGCGGGTGACAAAGGAATAATCGGACGTATCTGATGCGCGGGGGCAGATGTCTTGATGTCATCATCCGTGATTATCCACTTTACCTTGTCCTCATCAATATAAACCAGCTTGGGATCTGAGAGTTCACCCATACGAGATTTCTGGTATCCGAAATAAAGAATGGGGGTAGTTATGTCGTACTCTCCATCGAAAAGACTCAATTGAGCCTGATTTCGTATTGCATCATCGTTACGCGTTCTGATATTCATAGGCATATTCTTACCATTGAATTTTTTCACGAAGATGTTGTACCCTTCAAGATGAAGGATGAATCTTTTGTACTTCCCAAAAAACCAGTCCTTAGGAAAGTACTTTTGTAGCGACTGGATTATCTTAGAGTTTAGCAAGGATGCTTCAAGCGTCCTCGCACGGGCTTGAGGCGGAGTTTGTCGTATTTCCTCCTCATACATCATTCTTGCCTCTTTGAACGCTATGAAAAGCGTTTTGAGGTGGTCCTTGAGGTCGAATAAACACTCTTTAGAGTTTATTAACCTACGTTTTGGTAGATTTTGACTACCTTTGTAGTTGAAATTCATTTTAAAAATTTTTATTTTATATATGCTCGGCTCCACCGAGTGGAATTCAATGGCTCTCGTGATGGGAGCTATTGATTTTTGTGCAAAGATACAGCTTTTATATAATTTACCAAAATAATTGTATATATTTTTCGAGAAAAATTGTATTGACTGTCCGCTGGGATAATTTTTGTATTTGCGGTATGGCCTTTCGATTTGGTTTGGTTCGGGCTTTATATATGCCCGACTAAACCTATATATGGTGTTGGTTGGGCAAAAGAAAGGGGCGAAGATAGGCCGCGAGATTGAGCTTTAGGCAGGTCTGTACAGCCATCCGTGAAATGTTAACGCCGTTTCTCTTTTGACCCGCCCGCAGAGTTAAGAATATATAAAAAACACCCAACTTTGCGGTTTTGGGTGCAAAATTGGGTGTAATCTTTGTAAATGTCTGATAACCAGGCTTATTTGTGGAGTTGGGGGGATTTGAACCCCCGTCCAAACGCGGAATCAATGAGCTTTCTACGTGCGTAGTTTCAAGTTGATTTTCGTGCTGCGGCAGGCCTGAAACCACCAACCGCGGCCTTATCCTCTAAATTTTCGGAAGCCTCCCGAGGCTTGCAGCTTCCTATTTCCGATTTACCTGCACCGCCTGGTCGATTAGTCTCGGAAAAAGGACAATCGGGCGATGTCTTGTCGCTGCAACTGTTGCGGCGATTAAGCTGATCTACTGTACTTCAATCAGGCAGCAAGAGCGTAGTTATTTTCGCCATTTAAATTGGTCGAAGCCGGATATTATAGAGCATAGACCTCATAGCTCTGCACGCTTACCCACCGCTTCTACACGCTGTCAAAACCGGTCAACCCCGTATTGATGCGCTCCCGGTGGAGCTATTTCATACAAAAATAGCGTATAACGACAGGAGACGCAAATATTTAACTCTCTTTAACTCTATCCACTCTGTGTCAGGCACCCGGAGCATTGCTCTGATCGAGCCACAGACGCAGTGCCAGCGCACGGTCGCGGTTCACTTCGATAGAAGTCTCGTCGCTGTTGTTTAGTATGATCCGCAGATTCGAGCCCCACGACGATGTGAGGCGTTTCACGGCGTTGATATTGACGATATAGCGGTCGCTCACGCGGAAGAACATTTCGGAATCGAGCTGCAGGGAGCACTCGTCGATAGTAATGTCGTGGCGGTATTTGTCGCCGGTACCGGTACACAGAAACGTCTGAGTACCGTCGTTATAGATATAAGCCAGACTTTCTGCCTTTATCACCTCGAAACCGTCAAGCCAGGGCACCAGAAACCGACGCCGTATCGACGGGCGCAAGATACCGGCTGCAAGAGCGCTTATATCCGCTATACGGCATGGAGCGCTCCACAACGTGCGGTCGATGGCTGCTGAAAGTTCTTCGGGAAGCACAGGCTTGAGAACAATCTGAATACCATTGATGCTATTGAAAGCGTTGATCAGATAGTCGGAATAGGAAAGAGTAAAAATTATATGAGCATTGACATCGACAGCCCCGAATGCTCCGAAAACAAGCCCGTCGTATAGCCTTACGTCGGTAATAATGAGCTGCGGACTGTTACCCGATGCAAAATACTGCCTTACATCTTCAACAGAGGACAGCGGACCTTCGATCTCCAGATCGGAACCTATGGAGGCCAACATTGTTGTAAGACGCACAATATTCGGTCTCTCATCCTCGATAATCAAAACTTTCATAGACATTCTCCTATCTGCCAGCTATCAGTATGGCATTTACTTATTGTTTACACCCGTCATAAGGGGGCAAATGCTGCCGTTTGGCGACAAATATCCGGTAATATGACATATATACGCTGCAAAGATAGAAATAATATCATATTTTTAAGACGAAATGCTGCAAAAAATAATTCCGAAACAATCTCTCATTTTTTTGCAGCATTTATACATTTTTTGATCACCGCTATTAGGCCGGCAGCCTCAAGGCTCGATGTTGAGCAGCTTTTTATTGTCGAGCACAGTCCGCAATGCTACTTGCTGCAGATACTCGCACAGCATCGGGTCGAGATCGGCCGTATAGTTGCTCTGGTAGTCGCGTCCGAGCATAGTGGCATAGATAACGCATGCCGCCAGGTAGCTGCCCGCGCGCGAAGGATGCGAACGGTCGTTGCGATACAGGACGAGGTCGGGTCGCCCGGCGCGCACCGCGCGCCATGCCAGTCCCACCGGGGCGCACCGGGCGTCGTTGTCGTAAGCCATCTCGAGATAGCTCTGAGCGAGGCGCTGCTGCATGCCCTCGTAGGTATCGACCATCGGATAGCCTTTATGGGCAGTGAGGCAGCCCGGCTTGTGCCCCCAAGTCATGTAGAAAATTACTTTCGCCCCCGGGCTGCCTGCGCGGGCGAGACTGTCGAGAATATGGGCATAGGGATAGGTGTCGCGAGCCACCGTGGCGCTATGGCGTGCAGGCGCCGAGCTCTGTTCCTGAAGCACCACATAGTCCCAGCCGCCATCGGCAAGAGCCTTGATAAGAGCCGGATTCTCCACATGTTTCCTGAAAGAGCATCCTCCGGGCGTAAAGGCTCTGAAGGCTATATTCATCTTCTCGCCGCCGCCGGCCGAGGCGGCAAGTTGTCTGAGCATGGCGGGCATATCGTTGTAGTAGGTGTAGCTGTTGCCCACGAACAGCACCCTTGTGGAGTCGGCAGCGGCATCCTTTGCCGAGGCCGCCATAGCGACAGCCGCCGCCAGCACAATAAGCAGAATACGTTTCATCATATCATTAAAGGTAAAATCATATCCAGGCGTTCTGGCGCTCTTTCACGGCAAGCGATTCGCCGAGCAGGCGTAGGAACTCCTGCACGGAGCGCTTGCGGTAGCCGTCGCGCAGGGTATGCACGCAGCCGGCCATCTCGTTGTCGGGAGTATCGATAGGAATGGCCTTGACGCCGCTTTCGTTGTGAATCGAGGCTTCGGCCAGCACCGATATCAGGTTGGTAGAGCGCAGGAGCTTCAGCAGTATGTTCACCTCGTTGAGCTCTATCCTCACACGGAAGTCATAGGCCGGCGACACTATGCTCTCGAAGGCATTGCGCGCCTGCAGGCCCTTGGAGGGCAAGGCCATGTCGTAGCCCTCGAGCTCGGCGAGAGTCACGCGCTCTTTGCGTGCCAGAGGATGGAACTCGCTCACCACAGCCGCCAGACAGTTCTGAAACAGGATATGCGATTCCACTCCTTCCACCGGCCTTGTGGGCCGGAATGCCAGCACGAAGTCCACCTGGCGGTCGCGAAGCATGTCCATCAGTTCGGCCATCGGTTTGTAGAATATATTGAGTTTTATCCGGGGATAAAGCTTCATGAATGTTATGAGCGTCTCGGTGAGGATGGGGCTGAACGAATATGTGACACCGATATTGAGCATGCCCGTGGCCAGACGCTTTATATCGTTGATCCGTGCCACACACGTTTCGGCGTCGTCGAGCGTCCGCTTGGCATAGGGCAGCAGTTCGAGGCCCTGCTCGGTCAGCGTCACCGAGTGGCTCGAGCGTATCAGCAGCGGGGTGTCGAGTTCGGTCTCGAGTTGCTTCACCTGCTGCGAGAGGGTGCTCTGCGTCACACACAGCAGACGGGCGGCTTCCGAGAAATTGAGTGTCTCGGCAACCTTCACGAAGTATTTTAACTGTCGGAGTTCCATTATGTTTGCAAAGATACTATTTTTTGCGTGTAGCACGGAAAGATATTTTCTTGAACATGAATATAGGAAGTGTCGCACCTACCACCATCCCAAGAAGAATGCACAGACATATGAGCGAATTGCGGGCGAAAAGGCTGAAATAATAGTCAAATCCGGCCGACTGCTCGTGGAGCACGCACATGGCCAGTCCACCGAAAGCCTTGTAGGCATATATACCCGGAATCATCGGCAGAAGGGCCGGGAAGAGGCATGTCTCGGCAGGCACGGCAGCCGCCGGCGACATGAAAACGGCCATAGCGCCAACCATGAACGAGGCAATAGTCGTGGCCGCCGTTATATGCATGCCACAGCAGCCAATAAGCACGAAACGCAGCGAATGACCCACCGCCGCAATAAGCGCGCACCACAGATAGGCCCTGCGCGGAGGCCGGCTGATAGCGGCGAAGCCGATAGCCGCTATCGCCGCAAACAATGCATCCTGCAATATTTCTCCAATCATATAATGGAAGTTTAGAAAGTTCAAGGTTTAAAAAGTTAAGATAATAGTACAAGAGACAAAACTATTATCTCAACTTTTTCGACTCAATACTCTGTCGACCCTTTGTCAAAGACTTAAAACATGCCGACGCCCATCAGCGCCATGCCGGCGCAGAGGCCGGCCGACAGGCAGGCTGTCAGCACCATCGCATCGGCAAAGCGGCTCATCGAGCATATATAGTGGCGGTAGACCAAATCGCTGAAAGAGTTGAGGAAAGGTATGCCCGGCACAAGATAGAGCACACTTGTGCCCATGGCTATGGCCGGCGTGTTGCCCAGCCCGAAGAGCAGGGCCGTGGCGCCAAGCACCGACGACACGAATGCCGACGCCAGCACGGCCACCCGCAGGTCGGCGCCGCGGCCCGTCATCGCGGTTTTGAGATAATATCCTGCGAATGTGGCCACAAACACCACCGCCATAGCCACCCAGTCGCCCCCGAAGAGGCGGCAGAACGACGCATTGGCCAGCGATACCGCCGGGAGCACCGCCCACGACCGCCCCGGTGCCGGCGCGAGGATGGCATCGAGGCGCGAGTTTGCATCGGAGAGCGGGAGGCGGCCGTCGTAGATATCCCAGCTGAGGGCACTCAGCCGCGTATTGATGTCGAAACCTATACCCGCCACCGAGGGCGAACTGATAGCCGTGACGCACTCCGACCCGTCGGCGCCGCACACGCTCACGTGCAGATGCCGCGGCATCGTGGCCACCTCCACGCGCTTGCCGTAGGCCGCCGCGATACGGTTCACATTCTTTTCCAGTCGTATACACGTGGCGCCGCTTCCGAGCAGCGCCCCGCCGTAGCGCGCCAGAAAGGCGCACACTTCAGAATTCGTCTCCATTATAATCGTCGTCGTTTTCAGGCATAGGATCGCCGGGCACGAAGAACTCCTCGCGCTCGCTGCCCAGACCGAAGATATGGTTATGATGTGCGTAGCGCACCGCATGCGCTACTGCGATGAGCACCGTCAGCAATACTACAGCGCCCCATGTGATAAAAGGAATTGTCAAACTCATAGTTCTATCGATTTTTTCTGCAAAGGAACAATCGGAAAGGCGCCTCCAACGACTGTTGACAATGAAAAAAATCGATAGCCGGCATAATTGCGGCCGATAGTCGCGCCCTACCAGCCCATAGGCCTGTAGGCGGCGGGCGTACAGCCGGTATGCTTCCTGAACAGACGCGAGAAGTACGAGCTGTCGGCAAAGCCCAGCGAATAGGCAATCTCCTTCACCGACATATCAGTGGCAAGAAGCTGCAGCTGCGCCTTCTCCATGCGCCGGCGGTTGACATAGGCCAGTGGCGTGGTGTCGAATGTGCGGCGGAATATGCGGATGAGGTAGGCCTTGCTCATGCAGGCCTCGCGGGCGAGCATATCGAGGTCGACGGTGTCGGCCAGATGATCTTCTATAAATGCGAGCACACGCTCCAGCCGCCGGCCGATGGCGCGCCGTCCGCCCCGGCTGTGGGCTATGAAACGCGACAGAAGCATCAGGATGGCGCCGCGGATATACATTTTCTCGGCATCGCCCAGAGCCGCGAAACGCCGCGTGGCTGCCGCCACGCCGCTCTTGTTATCGTATTCGTCAGGGTTGTAGGCCCGTAGTACCCCGTCGGGGTACAGACGGCATATCGACTCGAACAGCGCCTCGTCCGATGCCTCGCACGGTATGCGCACCGGCAGTTCGTATCGCTCGAGCAGGCCCGTGCCGGTGCGTTCCGACTCGTAAATATGCAGATAGTAGTGCGCGAACGGTCCGTGGCATTCGTAGGAATGGCGGGTAAAGGCGGGAATGATATATAGGTAGCCGGGCAACAGCTCCTCGCGGCGGTTGTTTATTAAAATCCAAGCGCGGCCGGCCGTCACACAGTAGATGCGCGTAAACGGTGACCCGACGTCGCTCCAGTTCCAGTTGCGGTCGAGACTGGCGTGTCCCACATTGAGTATTTGCAAGTTATCCGATTCCATTGCGCAGAGCGTCATTTGTCTGTCCCGAGCACAAAGATAGGCCGTTTATGCCGCACCGGCAAGGCATGTGTATAATTTTGTACCGGTTCATGATAATATTTTAAAACAGCCGCCATATTTTTAGGCGTAACTTTGCCGTCGGAACATTTCTTGGATCACTATGAAAAAACTATTGATGCTTTCGCTTTGCAGCCTCGGTCTCATGGCCTCGGCGCAGAAATACGAGCCCACATGGGAGTCGATCGACAGCCGTCCGGTTCCCGAATGGTTCGAACAGGCCCGTTTCGGTATCTTCATCCACTGGGGCGTATACTCCGTTCCCGCATGGGCTACCGTAGATAAATCGATAACCACCAACCCCGTATACTCCGAGTGGTACTGGTGGCAGAAAAACACCGACACCAGCCCTGTTGGCGACGCCACCCGCCGCTATCACCGCGAAGTGTACGGCGACAACTTCAAATACCAGGATTTCGCCAAAGATTTCAAGGCCGAGCGCTTCAATCCCGGCGAGTGGGCCGATCTCATCAAGGCCTCCGGTGCGAAATACGTGGTACTCACCTCGAAGCACCACGAAGGCTTCACGCTCTGGCCCAGCGCCGAGTCGTGGAACTGGAACAGCGTCGACATAGGCCCGCACCGCGACCTCTGCGGCGAACTCAGCGACGCCGTCAAAGACCGCGGACTGCACATGGGCTTCTACTATTCGCTCTACGAATGGTACAATCCTATCTTCCTCAACGATGTCGACCGCTATGTCGACCAGCACATGCTTCCGCAGCTCAAGGACCTCGTCACCCGCTACGAGCCCGACATGGTATGGACCGACGGTGAATGGGAACACCCCAGCGAGACCTGGCGAAGCACCGAATTCCTCGCATGGCTCTACAACGAAAGCCCCGTGCGCGACCGCGTAGTGGTCAACGACCGCTGGGGTAAGGAAACCCGCGGACATCACGGCGGCTTCTACACCACCGAGTACGATCTCAGCGCCGCACAGGCCGACAACATGGCCAAGAACACCCACCCATGGGAGGAATGCCGCGGCATTGGCAATTCGTTCGGCTACAACTGGGCCGAGACTCTGGACCACTACTCGAGCACCCGCGACCTCGTTGTCACTCTCATCGAGCGTGTATCGCGCGGTGGCAATCTACTGCTCGACATCGGCCCTAAGGCCGACGGCACAATACCCCTGGTAATGCAGGACCGTCTGCTCGGCATCGGACGCTGGATGGACGTAAACGGCGAATCCATCTACAATTCCCGCCCGTGGACTGCCGCTGCCGAAAACAAAACCGACGGCGTATACTATACCACCGTCGGCAAGGACCTCTACGTACACATCGCCAAGCCCTGTGCTTCAGTAAAACTCAAAGGCATCCGCAAGCCCTCCAAAGTCACCGTCCTCGGCGGCAAGCACACCGCCAAGCTCTCCGGCTCGCGCCTCGTCCTGCCACAGCCTCTCCAGGATGCCGCCGCCGAAATGCCCCAGGTAATCAAGCTCACCAACGCTATCTGAGGAGTTTATGAAGTAATAAGTGCAAAAAGTTAAGATAATAGCACAGTGATAAATTAGGAGATAGAAGTGAGTAGTTAGTAGTTGGCATTAACTTCTAACTACTCACTTGTAATTTCTAACCATAGAACTATTTTCTTAACTTTTTAAACTCATTACTCTTTCCACCCGGCATCTAAAGACAAAAACGTACGCCTGTCCGAAAACGGACAGGCGTTGTTTTTGGCATATGTCACGTTTTCAAATAGTTAGCCGCTTTGGCACGCGAATTGCCATATTATTGGCATAACAGCTTTTTTATCTGAAAATGGACAGACAACTTACCAACGAAGAAATAAGCCGCGAGCGACGCAAGCGGTGGATGCGCATCGGCATCCCCGCGGCCGTTGTCATAGCAGGCGGCGTGCTCGTGCTGTCGATGGCACGCGGCAGCGTCAGGCGCGGCGAACTCAACATGGGCACCGTCGACCGCGGCGCCATCGAAAGCACCATTCAGGCCTCGGGCAAAGTAGTGCCGGCATTCGAGGAAATCATCACATCGCCCATAGCATCGCGTGTGGTCGAAATCTATGGCCGCGCAGGCGACAATGTCGAAGCCGGCACGCCTCTGCTGCGTCTCGACCTCGAGGCCACCGAAGCCGAAATCAGCAAACTGCGCGACTCGCGTCAGAAACTCGTCTACGCCATCGAGCAGCAGGAACTCGCCAACGCCACCGAGCTCACCAATCTCGAAATGGAGATAAAGGTGAAAGAAATGGCCGTGAACCGCCTCGAGGCGGAAGTCGAGAACGAAAAACGCCTCGACGACCTCGGCTCGGGCACCGGCGACCGCGTGCGCGAGGCCGAACTGGCCTACAAGACCGGATGCATACAGCTCGAGCAGCTGCGCAGTCGTCTTGTCAACGAGCGCAGCATGCGTCAGGCCGCCATCAAGGGCCAGCGCCTCGATCTGAGCATCTCCGACCGCAATCTCGGCACACAGCTGCGCACCCTCGAGGACGCCCGCCTCAAGTCGCCACGCGCAGCCACCCTCACATATATCGTAAACGCCATCGGCCAGCAGGTGGGCGCGGGCGAGAAAGTAGCCGTCATAGCCGACCTCTCGAGCTTCAAGGTCGACGCCGAAATCTCCGAGACAAACGCCCGTCTGCTGTCGGCCGGCGGCAAGGCGTCGGTCCGTGTGGCGAAAAAAGTATACCCCGGCACGGTAATCAATGTATCGCCGGTAGCCAGTCATGGCGCCGTCACTTTCTCGGTGGTGTTCGACGACAGCACCGCCGTCAACCTCCGCTCGGGCCTCGCCGCCGAGGTCTTTGTGGTCCGCGAGGTCCGCGACGATGTCCTCCGGCTGCCCATCGGCCCCTACTACAGCCGCGGAGCCGGCGAATACGAGCTCTTCGTGGAGACATCGCCCGGCGAACTCGAAAAGCGCAAGGTGCAGCTCGGCGACGCCGGCTACAACTACGTCGAGGTGAAAAGCGGCCTCAGTCCCGCCGACAAAGTGGTCCTCGGCGACATGAGCGCCTACAAATCGCGCAAATACCGCATCACAAACAATTAAGAGGGTGTTTCATAATATCTGTTAAACTCCAGGCCAAAAAGTCGGAGATG
>ENA-ORMR01000509-ORMR01000509.1-human-gut-metagenome-genome-assembly--contig:-NODE-509-length-37914-cov-8.570961_pt1 | contig 37914 bp, 58 predicted proteins | sample MGYA00242107_ERZ509003 | MGnify/ENA primary metagenome ERZ509003 (study PRJEB26280, sample SAMEA2338699) | human gut metagenome | biome: human gut; feature: human-associated habitat; material: faeces...
TTGCTTGGGTTTGCTTAACCAAAGAATCATTTGCTTGATTTGCTTGGGTTTGCTTGCCGCCTTTTCTTCCGGCTTCGGAACGTTTTTCACGAGTTTTATTCCATTTTTCCAAATCCAAGTCAATCCTGCTTTTTATAAAGCTGAATGCCATTTTTACCATACCATCATCAAATTCTGGTATAATTTTTTTCTCTGCATACATAAATATTGCCTTGATAAGTTTACCTGCTTGTTCATCTGATAACTCATTAAATTGTTCCATGTAACTGCTGTATAGTATAAAACTTCTTTTTTCTTCCAACTTTTCACCCCCTCACTAATGGGCAGATTCACTGCTGATTTTGCATTAAAATATGCAATTAACTTTATTTTGTAATCAAATTGTAACTTTTAAAACGGCGGTTCATCACCGGCAATTATCTCCTCAAAGTCGGCTAGATCTCCGAGTGAAACATCTTCTACCGGATTTGATGCCTGTGTGGTTTGCGGTGTATTTGCAGTATAATTATTATCGTTACTGCTGCCTGCAAATGAAACGCTGTCTGCCAACACGTCCATGGAATAATGCTTTACTCCGTTTTGATCTTCATAATTATTGTTTCTTAAACTTCCCTCAATGACAATCATCTGTCCCTTGGAAAAATATCTGCTGACAAATTCAGCAGTCTTTCTCCATGCAGTAACACTAATAAAATCCGTTTGATGTTCGCCGTTATCATTTTTAAATTTTCTGTCCACGGCTATATTAAATTTTACAAATGAAATACCGCTTTGTGTTTGTCTTAGCTCAGGATCGGCAGTCAGCCGACCCATTAATATCACTCTGTTCAGCATACGTTATCCCTCCATTATACTGGAAAAATCATCAAGAGGCGGTTGCTCAGTAGTGACTGATTCTACAACTTCTTCTGTTTCAATAACTTCTCCGGTTTCAGGAACTGTTTCTACATATTCCGCTTCACCCTGTTCATTAATAACTGCCATATCATTTGTAACGGCTTTTTCCATTTCTATTGACATAATACCCCATTTGCTGATTAATTGTCTTAACATGGTTTTGCAAGCCATTCCGTCAAAATCTTTCTCCCAGAATGTATAACCGGAACGCTTTTGATATCCTTTTGAATACTTTTCAGCGTGAGATTCCATTTTTTCTTTACTCCAATAAATAGCCTTTTTAAAGCCGTTTATATATTCAAACATTGCATAATATCCGATTGTAGGAGCATTTTCACGGTCAATTTCATTTTCAATCAACTGCACTTCAATGTCTTCCTCAAGAGGATTAAAGTGTATCAATTCTCCTTGTTTTATCGGCAATACATTTAATTTCTTGTACTGACCAGAACGAATCGCAAGCTGTATGTATCCTTTGTATCCTAGCTGAAATTGTGCAACTTTTCGCCCGTTTTTATTATCATTAAACGGTACTAAATAATACTGTCCCAACTGCGGAGACGGGGAAAGCTTCAAGCCCTCGCCAAGTAATCCGGCTGAAAGAATTGAACCGGCGTCACATTCCTGTAGCGCAGGATTGGCACTCACTGCCGATGTAATAGAAGCAATAAAGCGGTTAGCTGTGTTTTTATCTCGGAGTGTTGTATTAATTAGATTCTGATAACTTTTGCTTTGAAGCTGAACTGTGAACGGGACTTTTTTTCCACCCGGTTTAACTAAACTGTTTTTTACTGCCATTTTAATTTCCCTCCGTTTTAATCGTCTCAAATTTAATACCGTTATCTACCATAAATTTACGTAAGTTTTTAATCTGATTATATGTTCCAATTACACGAAATGCACATGTTCCCAACTGTTCTTTAGGCTGCTGGGATTGCGATGCTGAAACAGTCTGAACAACTTCCTGCTGCACCGTTTCCGGCTTTTTCTGTTCAAGAACTTTCCTCTGCATTTCTTCTTCACGCTGAAGCTGTGCGGCATATACCAATGCCTGACTTGTACTGTATTCTTTGCAGTATTCGGAAATCACAGCGGATTTATACGGCTTGTCTGCATATTCGGTATTAAGCGTTTCAAGTTCCTTCTTGATACGGTCAATATTATCTTCAATTTCCGCTTTCAGGGTATCAATTTTTGCTGTGGCATTGCCCCATTTAGGATTAAGAATCTTATCAAATTTAATGATATCAGCCATATCTCCTATGTAATTATCAAAGCAAGATTTCAGTTCGTCATATTTTTCTTGCTTCTTTATGTTTTCAAATTCTTTTATTTGATTATCAATTGCAACAACAGGGGCTTTGACTAACATAACAAGTTCTTTACATTTAGCTTCAAAATCGTTATACGGTTCAAGGCAACGTCTTTTGACTTCTTTTCGTTCACTTTCAATGGCTGCTATTAATTTATTTAAATTTGCTTTATCAGCTTTTGCCGACTTAATGCTGTTTTCTGAAACCACTAAATTATTGTAATATTTTAGTCTTTCAGTCATCTCGGCTTTTAGTTCACTATAGTTAAATTCTATAACAGACGGCAAAGTGTTCAAGTCCGTTTGTAATTTAAAGTCCATTGTTTTCCTCCTAAATCTCCGGCAAAATCAACGCCGGTTTTGTTTTATTTTGTACATGCTCCCAAAACTTAATTTCAGCTTCGAGGAGTGTTTTTATATCCTCTTGCACTTCATTACGGTCAATGAAATAATGTCTGGTTGCGGTGCATATATCATTATTTTTAAAATACCTGATATGTGCCTTTAGTACTGCAAAATTCCAGCCTGTAGCAAGCATCTGATGCAATACCTGTATGTAATAATTTTGCGGAACTCCACCGTCCCATTCGTCCCATTGAGAAGAATTCTGAATTGTTGTAGTCTTGATTTCGAGAATTCCCTTTTTGCCTGATTCATCAGTCAATTCGCCGTCCAGAGTTGCAAAGATAAACGGGTATTTGTCATTTGCATACATTCTGTATTCATGATATTCAATATCATATTGGGGAAAATCAAGTCTGAAAAGTTCTCTTAAATGGATTTCTGCATTCTTTCCGTATGCAACAGCAGGCTTATTTGAAATATCCTTCGGCTTGAAAACACCTGTTTTTTCCTGCCATAACTGCACATTTGTCTTGTACTTATTCATTCCCAGAACACACGCCGCGTCACTTCCGCCAATACCTGCACAACGTGCTGATAACCATTCATCATGGGTTTTAGGATCTGCAAGTATCATGAGTCTTTACCGCTTTCCAAATCTCTCATAAAATCGCAATCCGGTTCCGGCTTGTCCGGATTTTTATAACAGGTTCTGCATGCTTCAATATCACACTCGCAAGGACTGTCATGATCGTAAATGCAGCTCATCTTATAACTCCTTTTCTCTTTAACACTTTATATGATTCGTCTGACAGATGTACTTTTATAATTTTTTCGCCTATACCGTCATTTACGAACTGTTCCGCATCGTCCTCATTTTCGTAAAAAATCGAACTGTATATGACGTCATTAAAATATGCTATTGCATATACTGTATGGGTTTTCCCTGTGTACATTTTGGTTTCCTCCCTGCGTTTTAATTTATCTTACCGCCCCATTGCTCAGCCATTGCTCTGGCTATACCGGGGAAGGTTTTGGATCTGGCTACACTCCGATTTTTAGAACACCCTTCAGTAAAATACACTTTTTTGCCGTTACTGCCTATTCCGATTGGCTTTGGTTTATCAATAATTGTCTCAGAATAATCCAAAACGGGCAGGTTTTTCAGCCACAGGCATGTCCTTTTTAGTTCCGGGTCACCAAAATAATATGGATGTATAATCTGATCAGGCGAACGATAGACAGTATTCATTACTCCGACAGGATTTTCAACTGCAATCTGTTCACAATCCGTATTTACAAACGCCATGAAAAATTGTTGTGCCTGTATTCTCAGCATAGTTCTGTCTGATATTTGTTGTAGAGTGCGTTTTTTTAGGGTATGCCCTTGTGTGCATGCGATAGACAAATATGTACACGGCGGATGGGCAATAATTAAGTCCCATTTATTAACTGTATGCAGTTTGCCATCTGTTGTAAAAAAATCCGTGTTGCCGTTAATTATGTCCAAAGCATCATTACATATATGCCATTCTGGGTGACCGCCGGAACATTTCTGTATGTCGCAGCTATACGCTTCATGTCCAAGCTCCCTAAAAGCCGAGCATACTCTCTGTGATTCCTCACAGGCTATTAAAACTTTCACTTGACATTTCATTCCTTTCATGTTATCATTAACGTGTTTAAAATTTTGTTTTGCCTGTCCCTGTTGCCTCAGGGCAGGCGGTTTTTTATATATAGTCATAATCAAGTAACGATAATTGATCAGGATCATCGCCAACCCACCATTTATATACATCTAGTCCTGTTCGCCATGTAACATTAGATTTATTCGGCATATTTGCCAACATTCTATTGAACGCCCGTATATAATTATCACGGTATATCGGGTATTTTGCAAAATCAGATTTCATACCGTTATACCCCTGCATCGGACACCCTATGCAGCCTATGCGTTTCATTCCGCATTGATATAACGGATTTCCCTGACAACCGTAATACCGTAAAAATTCCCATACGTCTGAATCAGTCCAGTCAATAATCGGATTTATCATTGTCGATGTTGTTCTGTAACAATGTTCAACCACTCTGCGTGATTCGTCATTATCGCAATTCATAACTAATCCACCCTGTTTGGTCACCTCGTATTCTGCACCAACCTCTGTGGCATATTTCTGTACTGTTTTAGGCTTGCCTATTATTTTTATAAATCCGCCGTTTTTATTTCTATTAACGCTTTCAGCCCTGCGGACACCCGTCAATTTAATCCTGTATTTACCACCTTGCTCTTTTAGTTCTTCGCAACAGTAACGCGCGATTCTTGTAGGAGGCAGGTGCTTTACTACTATCAGATTCCACATTGTTTTATGTGTACCGTCAGGATATCTTGCCTTATCTATTATCACATTGGGTATTGATTTTATATATTGTATTGTCTCCGGTGCATCTACGGTAGTCAAATTATGTACAATATCATGCTTAACGCCTGCCAACGCTGCTAAAATCCTTATACAATCACTGTCTTTACCACCCGAATAACATAAATAATACGGTTCTGTTTCAGATTCGTACATTTTTAACTGGGCTATGGCTAGACTTACTTTTTTACTCAACTCCATTTTAAACAAACCTCTCAACTGCTCTGTCAACTCTCACTTGTTTTCCCATATTTGTCAACCATGGGCAAACTTCCCTCAGTGCGTTGTACTCTGCATCGCTAGGTATGTAATCTGGGTTACTGCTACGTTTGGGTTGACCTAATATATCGAATGCAACGCTTGTTTCCTCATACCCTGACCTCTTCTTCAATTGATTCATTTCTGTCCTCCTTGGTTTTTTTACTATAACAATGGTTCTAGTTCCTCGGGGTGGGCATTTATATGCCGGCTCACGTTTTCGGAAACCTTATCCATCATTTTTTTTGAGTACTCCGCTCTCTTTTCTTTACTTAGAGAATCCCATCTAACAGGGGCTTCGTCTCCAACACAGATATAACTAACATGCGGAAAAATATCAGTTTGTTTCTTTCTACCCATTTAAAATATCTCCTTTCTATATTTTAATAATATGTTGCTATTGATTGTCCCCTTGCATTTTATTGCATACCAAATTCTTCGTCATGTTTTGTTAGCATTTTTATCAACTCCCAGCATATTATAATTAAGGCATTAATCGTATTTAGGTGTTAATTTAACAATAATCTTTTCATCAGCGGTAGTAATTAGTTCATGGGTTACTACCGCTATTTCTTCGCCTGTTTCTTTATTGATTACGGACAATTTACTGTAATCTTCAGATAAAACTCTGTTGTCTTTCATAATTTCCTCCTTTACTCGTTTGGAAAACATACACGATTAATTAGCCAATCGGGTGAAACACAGGATTGCCGTTTCTGTCTTTTGCGATTTCTGATACTGTAATATTATCAGGAATCACCTCGGCTAATTTACTCGTATCGTTTATTCTCTCAGGAAGTAATTCTACTTTGCTTTCTGAGAGATTTTTTTGACTTTTCATAATTTCCTCCTAAAGCAAGTGGCTTATTTAAAAATACGTCAAAAGAGTTTTTGCCGTATCGCAAATTGCGTTTGAAAGTTTTGTATAACGCTTAACATCTCGAACTGGTAGTTTAAGTTGTTTTTCTCTAAGTTCATTTAACTGTCGAAGTAAAACAACTTGAACATCAGTTTTTTCTTTAATTTTTTAGGATACTTAAAGTATACCACTATAAAAACTATTTGTCAAGTACTTTAGGAAACTTTTTTTAGGATTTTTGAAAAAATAGTTGCATTTAAGAAATAGACGTGTTATAATTCTATTAAGAAAGTGAGGTATAATTATGACTATTGGAGAATTAATTCATAATAGAAGAAAAGAATTAAAGCTAACGTTAGAAGAAGTCGGAAATGCGGTCGGAGTAAGTAAAAGTACCGTCCGAAAATGGGAAACTGGTTATATATCTAACATGAAACGAGATAAAATAGCTTTGCTAGCCAAAACACTTAATCTTAGTCCTGCACAATTCATTGTGGAATCAAATGAGGAGATTGTACAGAACAAGCCTAATCACGAATTAATAAACAAGTATGAACAACTTAACGAATCAGGTCAATCAAAATTAATGGAACGCCTTGATGAACTTCTGGAATTACCAAAATACAGGAAATAAAAATCAAATAACCGTATTTTTGTTGATTTTTGTCACATTTTGCTAAAAACATCTTGAAAAATTATTGTAATATGCGAATTGATTTATTTTGTTTGATATGGTATTATTTTAATATATTTTACATTAAAAGGTAGGTATTAAAAATATGCGTGTAAGTTTCGGACAAAAAATAGGTAACGTTTATGTAGGAATAAGTAGTAGAATAGATGGAACTACAGGAGTTATTATTGCGTTACTTGCCTTGTGCGTTGTTTTCCCGCTTTATTTTGCATATTATGTGATATATTATTTAATAAAAGGTATTATATTCACCATTAAAAAGATAAATGAAGCAACTTTATATTGGAACACTATTTCAAAAGTTATATTATGGGGCAGTATAATTACTGGTCTGATAATTATAGGATTAATTAGTAAAATGATTGCTTAATAAAAATAAGAAGTGTGATATAAATGTTATTTTTCAAGAAAATTAAAGAAAAAATAACGTCTAAAAAGAAAAACGATAAATCAAATGTATTACAAAATTTAAAGAAGGCAGAATCTCTAGGTGAAATAGCTACAATACTTGCTGAAAATCAGTTAATATCTATTCCAAAAGACAATAACCATAACACTTTTGGGAGAAGATTAGATAAACTTGATGAAAATGGCGAATTGCCTTGGGGATGGGAATTTGCAAACAGGGAATTTATCAGTGTACATGATGGAAAACTTTTTAATCTATGCAAACAATGTTCTATCTCAAACTCAATTGACGATGAAATGAAAAATCTTGTTGAATTTATTAATTATTATTATTCATATAAAAATGAATGTAAAGAAAAAGGTGAATGTTTTTATAAATATTTTGAAAACATGCATATGAAATGTTTCGACAGTCAAAATCCTTGCTTTGAATTAGTTCAGCCTAAAGAAGAACGTTTAGCTTACATAAAAAGTAACTATCAGAGCCTCATAAATAAGGAAATCCGTTTAAAAAAAATAGAACAAGATATTATACCTACACTCGGCGAAAATCTTTTAAATATTATATCTGAAAATCCAGGAATAATTCAGACAGATATTTATAAAATGTATGATGAAGATATTAAATCTTATATTAGCGAAAAACTTTATTTTTTCGACCACAAAGAAAAATTAATACGTCGTGAAAAGTATGGTAGAACATACAAAATATATAAAAAATAAATTTATTCAATACACTATTTTGACAATTTCCTTCCCCTCTCACGAGGGGAATTTTTTATGCCAAAAGTCTTTTAAATTGCTCTACTGCCCTATCGTTATATCTGAACGCATCAACTTCCTTGCTTGAATAAGGAGACTTATCACGATAAAACTCACCGTATTCTTCCGTTTTTAAGCCGTTAAGATTAGCTATTCTTCCAACCTTTTGAGCCGTGACACCAAACATATCTCCGATTTCAGTTGCTGAATACATTTTCTGTTCTGATTTTGGCAATGGTAACAATGGTTCTCCTGCAAGAATTTCAGCCGACTTTGCTACTAAAATGTTTTTGTACTGTTGCGAAACTGTATCCACAGCGGCTAATTTTAAGTATTGATTTGACATTCTTACACGAGCATTCATTTCTTTGACCTCCAGACTATGGGATTTGTCTGGTCTGGACTCTCGCAGATTTATCAGTTTAATTTCTTTGTATTCATTTTCAACATTAATAAAATATTTTCTGACTTTTCTGCCAATATCCGTTCGCTGAATCATGCAGATTTCTTTCGCCATGTCAATTGTAAGTTGATGGTCGGTGCTAGGACGACCTCCAGTACTTTCGCTCAAAATTGAGCAAAAGTCTTCACCCTCAATAAATCCATATTCACACATTCTAGGAAACCAATCTTTATATGCTGTTTTGATTTCAAGAACCTCATGCAAATCTCTACCCATTACTGTAGGGCGGGTTGAATTTTCATAATTTACTTTGATTAAGTCATTCATACTAAAACCTTTCTCCCCGTTTAGCCGGTAGGTCAGCTCATAAATTTATTTTTTCTTTAATCCAATTACAACAACTGCTATCAGCAGAATAATGCTAATTACGTCTAAAACTAAAGTAATCATAATTCTTGACAAATGGCTAATTTTATGGTATTTTATAAGGGAGGAGGTTTTCCTCCCTTTTTTAATCAAGTAGCTTGTCGATTAACTCGATTGCTGACTTAATTAATTGAAGTAAAGCATTAACTATTAGAAGCTTTGTCATGGTCTCTGATTTGTTAGTGCTTTTCTTTTTGCCTTTCGGCTTTTGTTTAGCCATTGTCCTTACCTCCTTTCCATGTTTATATTATATCACTGTTTAACCGTGTATTCAATAGGCATAGTACACAAAGTTTAACCGTGTATTTTGTTTATTTTAACACTGTTAAACAGTGAAGAAATGTATTATAATATATACATGAAAGGCGGTGACGTATATAACTGTACCACGTTCAAAAAGGGCTGCTAATAATAAATGGGATAAAGAAAACATGAAAATTGTAGCATGTAAACTCCGCAAGGAACATGCAGAACAATTTAAACAATATGCAAAAGATAATGGGACTACTCCAAATGCACTATTAAAATCTTATGTTTTAAAAACCATTGGCAAAAGCGACCTAGATATTCTGGAAAAGGAACAGGAATAAAAACTGTTCCTTTCTTCTTGCAATGCGTGATTTTTTATGATATAATATAAAAAAACACACAGGAGAAATAATGATGGAATTTTATAAAGTATTAGAAAAAATTATGAAAAACAAAGACTTAACCATTCCCGAGGTCGCACGCTTATGCAATTTATCTGATTCAACTGTCAGAAGTATATTTACCAGAAAGCAAAAAACCGTTGCGTTAAATATAGCCTTTAAAATTGCTGATGGGTTATGTATTCCTCTTGAAGTCCTCAATGGCAAAGAAATATCCGAACACCAAGAAGTTCAGAAGTTAACGCAAGAGACTGATAATTTTATACGTACTGATTCTATAACAAAAAGTAGTATGTTAATTGGAGAAAAAATTAAAAAATATCGAAAAGAAAAAGGGCTTACGCAAAGAGAACTTGCGGATAAACTTAATATAGCTACAAACAGTTTAAGCCGATATGAAATAGGAGAACGTCGCCCCCCTATTGACATGATAGAAAAAATAGCTGAAATTCTTAACGTCACCCCAATCCAGCTTATGTATGACGAGGAAGTTGAAAACACCCTTAACCAATCCGCTGAAGATGAAGCACAACGTCAGGAAATGTATTTAAAAGAACTGCGTGAAGATACTATAAATAAATATGATAGTTTAGATCCATTCGGTCAAAAAGCGGCTAATAAGTATATTAATTTTCTGGCTAAAGATGAAGAATAATAATGCCTCCTTTCATCGTATTTTGTCGAATCCGGATTACAGTTATTATTATACTCAGCAAATTTCAGATTGCAATAGATTTGTCGTAGAAGTTGCATTTCGTGCCGTAGAAGTTTTAAAATGTCAAAAATCAACACTATGATATGTGAAAAATACACAAAAAAACTTGCCAGTTGGCAAGACATGTAAATACAAGGAGGTTAAAATGAAAACAGCAGCTGCATATATACGTGTTTCAACTGATGATCAAATTGAATATTCACCAGACAGCCAGTTAAAGGCTATAAGAGATTATGCACGTAAAAATGACATGATACTACCGGAAGAATTTGTTTTTATTGACGAGGGCATTAGTGGCAGAAAAGCTGAAAAACGTCCGGAATTTATGAAAATGATCGGTACCGCAAAAATGAAACCGAAACAGTTCGATGTTATATTATTATGGAAGTTCAGCCGTTTTGCCCGTAACCGTGAAGACAGTATAGTTTATAAATCTATGCTCCGCAAACAATGTGGTATAGATGTTATTTCAGTTTCTGAACAGCTTGGAGAAGATAAGACGTCAATACTAATTGAAGCCTTAATTGAAGCAATGGACGAATACTATAGCATTAATCTCGCTGAAGAAGTTCGTAGAGGTATGACCGAAAAGGCGCAGCGGGGCGAAGTTGTTAGTGCTCCACCTTTTGGGTATGACATAAAAGACAATGTTTTTATACCTGATCCCGAAGCTGCTCCCATTGTTAAGATGATTTTTGATAAGTATCTAAAAGGTCAAGGTTGTCTTGAAATCGCAAAAGAACTTAATAAAATGGGGATAAAAACTAAGCACGGAAACAAGTGGGAAAACAGAGGCGTTGAATACGTCTTACGGAATGTAGTATACACAGGTAAATTAACATGGACTCCCATAAAAACCAAAACACGCGACTATAATTGTAAGGACACAATAATAAGTCGTGGTATGCATGAGCCTATTATAGATCAAGAGACTTTTGATAAGGTTCAAAACATGATTCTTGAAAAGAAAAAGCTGTTCCCTAAGCATTCAAGGCAATCTTCTAATGAATTTATGCTCAAAGGTTTTCTCAAATGCAGCAACTGCGGCGGTGCTTTGGTATATGCAACAAATAACAGAGTCCAGTGCAATAGGTACTCCAAAGGCACATGCGAAGTTTCGCACAGCGTAAGTTTGAGTAAACTTAATTCCTCTGTGATAAGTGCATTAAAAAGTGACCTCGAAACGCAGCAATTTAAAATATATAAAAAAGCTGCGGAAGAACAAGATAATAAAGACATAACTCCGACTCTGATAGCAAAAGAAAGAAAAAAACTTGAACGTGTTAAAGATGCCTATGAAGCCGGAATTGATTCCCTTGAGGAGTACCGCATAAACAAAGAAAAAATCCTTAAAACGATTGCTGAACTCGAAAAAAATAAAAAGCCTGAATCTAGCCAAAAGGATGATTTCCAAAAATTAAGTAAAACTATTAAAAAGAGTCTTGACATCCTAGAGGATGAAAATTGTAGCGAAAGTATTAAAAATATAACGCTGAGAAGTTTTGTACGTCAAATTGTTTACATGAAGAAAACCCAATCTATTGAAATTCTTTATCAAATATAAATTATCTCCTTTTACAACTAGGACCGCCAAATTACAAAAGGAGATATATAATTGAATACCACAAAATACCAGTGGACTTACTTCTTCCCTCCTGCTATAATAGACATAAAGGAGGGATTTTTTTGAATATTGCTATATGTGACGACGAGCCTGTTTTTGTAGATTATTTTTCGAAAATCGTAAACGAATACTTTGAGGAAAATGGTTTAAGCTGCTCCATTTTTAAATTTTATGACGCAAAAAATCTTGTCAGTGAATGTTGTTCGCTAGACAATAAAATTGATGTTGCAGTACTAGACATAGAAATGCCAAATTACAACGGCATAGACGCCGCAAAGGACATTAGAAAATTCAACAATGATATGACGTTAATGTTTCTTTCCAGCAACAATAGTCACGGGGATTCCGCATGTGATTTGAAAATATATAAATACATATATAAGATTGCAGGGAAAGAAAAAATATATGCCGCATTTGACGCACTAATTGCCGAACAAAAATACAATGAACTTTGTTATGAAATTCACAACGATGGCAAAATATTAAATGTTTTAGTCAAAGATATTATATATGTGCAGGTGCGAGATCATTATGCGTATTTTCATCTAACGGATAGAATATTATGTGAACGAAACAGTATAAAAGACATAGTTAACAATTCTAAATTTGAAAGATTTATTCGGATACTAAGAAATACAATTGTTAATTTTGGATACATAGACACCATTAAAGATAAAGTTATCTTGAAAAATGGAGAAAAATTAAATTACAGTGACAGAAAATATCATGACATATTAAATAAATATTTATATCTTAGGAGGAATCAAATATAAATATGTGGAGCTTGATTGAAAATGCTGCATCTTTAGTAGAGTGCATTATAATCACCGGCTTTACAACTTTGGTATTGGGTTATAAAAACCCTAGACATAAATATTTAAAATATATAATTTATACATTGGCAGTGTTTATTGACTGTATCTTTCTTGTTAATTATTTGCCGCCCAAAATCGCAGAAACATTCCCAGGCATACTGCAAATACTTATTAGTTTTATATACGCATTGCTGTTTTTGCAAGGAACGGTGTTTCTGAAATGCTATATATCGTTCATCAGCAATTATATGATTTTTTTAATTAATATTCCTGTTATGCTTATATTCAGCGGCATTTTAAATAGTTCGGTACACACAACTATTTATATGCAAGGATTCATCAGAATTGTTATTTTAGTATTGACTAAAGTATTATATTTTCTATTAACTTTTGTATTTTATAAATGGTACAAGCACAATTTAAAACACGCTGATTTCAGGCTAAATAACTTTGAATGGTTCTCCATGCTATTGCTTAGCGCAATCTCATTTGCAATAGGACTGTATATTTTCCAGACGAACATAAATCAATTTAAACCTATTGTTATCACCGTAAGCTCTTTGGCAGCGCTTGCTATAAATGCATTAGTTTTACACTGTTTGTTGCGTTCCGCACAAAACAGATATAAAGCGGAAGAAATAAAATTTTACCAACTTGAAAATCAGGCTATGAAAACAAATTTAGATAACTATATAAAACAAGAAGCAGAGATCAGTAAAATAAAACATGACATGGAAAATGTAGCACTAACTACCACAACACTTTTGCAGGAACATGATTATGCAAAGTTAGAAAAACATTTTTCACAGATTATCAATGATTTACAAGTAACAGATATTTTACATACAGATATTAAAAATGTATATTTAAATGCTATCATACAGCAAAAATATACTAAATGCAAAAGTAAAATAAAAAATGTTAATTTTACGTGTGCGGCTGATGAAACGTTCCGTAAAAAAGAGGAAATAGCCAACATAGACATAATTGATTTATGTACTATTATAGCCAATCTGTTAGATAATGCAATTGAAGCGTATACCGAATGCAATGATTATGATATAAGAATTAATTTAGACTACATCAATAACTCTTATAGAATAGAAATATCCAATACAATAAAAGGATCAGTTCTTTCTGGAAATAAAACCCTTAAGACAAGCAAATCTGATACTAAAAATCATGGTATAGGTATTAAAAGCGTAAAAAGCAGAGCAGAAAAATACAACGGCAAAACTGAATTCACTGAGGAGAACGGGCAATTTGTCGCTCGTGTATGGTTGATGGCTTAATTTTATTTTAAGGGTATGATTTCAAATCGCACCCTTGCCTAAAGGGTAACATTTCAAATGTGACCCTTACTTCTATTGCATATCCGACAGAAAGTTACTGACACCAAATCTGGATTGAGTGAAGAAAATAAGACTTCTAAAATAAGGAGTCCTAATAAAACAAAAAAGCCTATCGGGATTACTCCAGATAGGCTTAAGTTTTGAAATGTGACTTTTAAAGACATGAAAAAAAAGCGGCAAGGAGTGATCGTGCCGCTTGAATTATCATATAAAGCATGATAAAAATTTTCCTATATCACAAAATTTGATTGTTTGTATCTCATATTCATTCAATGCATTTTCATCCGTTTTATTTATTTGATTTTCATCATTCAATATTACGATTAACTCACTTTTATCAGTTCTCTTTTCCTTTGTATCAATCCAATTGAATATTGTGGAATCTCTAATTGTTTTATTTAACTTATTAATAGTCCTGCAAAATCTTTCATTAGAATTATTTTTGCTCCTTTGGAAATGAAAATCATAACTATATATATTGCCTGTTTTACCCACAATAGAAAAATCTCGAGTATAAAATATATCATTTTTATCAAAATATTCAATTACATCTTCAAGAAATAGATTTTTTACATTTTCTTTTCTTAATTCAAACATATTATCAACCGAAAGCATGGCTTGAACCATCAAATGTTTCTTTAAAGGAAAATTATTTAATTCAGCTTTAGTGGTTATTTCTTCTCCTTTTAATTGTAAACCATAATTATTTACAATTCGCTCAAGTATTTTAAATTTATTAGAATTTTTTCTTAATGACAATCCACAAGACAATAAATTACCTATAATATAACCATCATCTGTCATATAAATCGTTCCATCTTTTAATTGCTTAACATAAATCTGGAGAAAATCATCAAAGCGATCAAGATATGGGGTAGTAATTTCATAATATTCATTTACTTTTTCAAATGTAATGCGTTCTTTAATCCAATTTGCATAAGAATCAATCATTTTTTGAATATCCATATATTTTACCTCCTCATATTATTTTTTTCAAATTAAATCATTTTAATCCATTTTGACAATATATTTCTGGTAGTTCTACAACATTAAATTTCTTAAAAAATTCAAAACATAACTCATATAAATTTTTATTGTTTACGTCAAATGGAATTGCTTCATTACCGTATTCTTCTGAATAAATATGTAAATGTGGTCCGATAATATATTGTCCTGTTTTTTTATCAAAATGTTTGGCAGTTGGGTTTATGTCTAATCTCATTAAGACAGTCCCATTAATCTTCCTTGATATGTACAACTATCGTTGCGAATCCCTTTTCGTTGTATGTTTACAACGAATTCTTTTTCATCATCTGACAATACGTTAAACTCTAATCTTCCTTTTTCATGTGGAAAATAAAAAATCTTTTCTTCTATTTTTCTTTTAAGTGCGTTTATTAGTTCATTTGCTTCTTCTTGAGATAATTTATTCATTTTTTCACGTCCTATTATTATAGAAGATTAATGGAATTTATACAAACATTTTCCCTTATTATATATTATAAAACTTTTTCCAAAAAATAAACATTGGTATAATGCACAAATATTTTTCAACAATTAATAACATACAAACAAAAAGCCCGTCAGGAAAATCCCGACGGGCTTAGCTGTGTATTTTTGCGGCATAATTATCATAGCAAATTAATTATACCACACTTTTTTGACTTATCAATATAAATCAATAATTTGTTATGATAAGTTCCTTATATGTACCACTAGAAAGATTATTCTGTCTTTCAACAGTCGTAATATTGTAGTCCTTGTACAATTCACGTATATATTCATCGTCATTGTAAGAGAGAATAAACCGTCCTTTAATATTGCTTAAAGAGTTCTTTAAGCGTTCGTGGTCATTTTGGGTAAACGGATTATTATAAATTTTTTCTTTAGTATTGTACGGCGGATCGCAATAAAAAAGTGCATTCGGACGGTCATAAACCTTTATCAATTTTTCAAAATCTTCATTTTCAATAACAACTCCTGCACCAGATTTAAGACGTTCTTCAATTTCAGTCAAATAATCATATGAAAGTTTTCTGCTATTATTACTACCGTCATACTCTTTGCATTTTGCTCCATAACTCAGCCTAACTTGTACATAAAACATTGCTGCTCTTTGGATATCGGTCATACCTCTGACATTTATCTGCGCCTTTATATCTTCAAAAATTTCTCTTGAATTAAAATAGCCTGAAATTTCACGCTGTAATTCTCCACGGTGAAAGCGAGCGCACCTGAATAAATTTACTAATTGACCGTTTATATCGTTATATACCTCAAGCGGAGCATGTTTGTCCTTGGCAAAAAGTACAGAACCGCCGCCTCCGAACACTTCAATGTACCTGTCAAAATTATCCGGAAACATTGATATGATTTTCTTTGCAAGGCGGCTCTTGCCGCCAACCCATGGAATAAAGCTTTTCATATAAATACCTCCAAAAACTATTTTATTTTCTTATCAATCTCGGTATGTAAGCGCTTAATGAAGTTTTCCCCCGCAATACCATTCTGCTGATATCCCCACACGCCTAACAGATAGTTTACAGCATTCAGTGTACCAGTACCGAAAGACTTATTTTTGTCCATGCCGTATTTGTTAATGCCTAGTGTTTTGGCTGTCAATAGTAATTCTTTCAGCGATAACACGCCAATAGTCTTATCGCCTTTTTTATAGCCTGTCTTGTCCAGTATAGGCTTTGCAGGACTTGCTGCTGTAGAAATACCTAACGTCTTTAAAATACCTTTAGCGTATGCCTCAGCAAGCTTTTTGTAATTGGACTTGATGAAATCAGCGTCCTTTTTACTGTCAACAAAGCCGCCCTCTAAAAGTACCGCTGGGGCTGCCGTTTCTCTGATAATCGCAAAATAGTCCGTACCGCCATTACCAAGCTTAGTCTTAACACCACGGCTTGACATGATTTTCTTGACCTCGGTATTAATATTGTTTGCCAATGTTTTTGACGTACCTCCCACACGGCTGTAATATACCTCAAAACCCTGTCCGCCTCCAGCATTGAAATGAATATCCACAACCAGATCAGGAGCATATTTATTGCACATTGCGACTTTACTGTCCATATCGGTATCAATATCCTGAGTACGTGACAGCTTAAAATCAACTCCGTACTTACTTAAAATTTCAGACAGTGCAAAGGCTGTTTTCAGTGTATACTCTTTTTCGACTATGTACTTAACTGCTCCGGAATCTGTTCCGCCATGCCCTACTCCTATAAATACTTTTTTACTCATTTTTATTTACCCTCCTTTAAATTCATAACCGCCGCCATACCTGCTGATATTGCAGAAATGCAAAGTCCCAGAACAGCGGATTTTACAGTCAGATCCGTTGCGGCAATATTGACCGCTATGTAACCGACCGCTGTCTGTAAAAATGTTCTCAATGCTCGCTTTACGCAACTTTTCTTTAAAATGTTCATTTATGTATCTCCTTTTCCAAATCCTCAATTCTGTGATTTGCGACTTTTATTTGTTCTTCAACAACAGGCATTCTTCGGGCAAAATTATTGTGCTCCGCAACCTTGTTTTCAAGCTGCTGAATCCGATAATTTGTCATTTTACTTGATACCAGAATACCTCCCAGAGAACCGCCCAGTGTTCCCAATAAGGATATTGCCGCTACTATTATTTCCGTCATAAATTACACCTCCTAAATAACATACAATTTTAATCTCAATGTACCTGCCGTACCTGTGGAGTTAGTTTGCGTTAATGTAAATACTCCTGCACTTGTACAGGTGACTGTATAAGTATAAATCCTTGTACCCGTATAAACTTGCTTTGTAAATACCGCTCCTGCCGCAATAGCAGAAATCGGAATCACATCACAAAAGTTTACCGTCTCTTGCTGAGTCCAGCTTGCAGCCATATACAGCAGTGAATATTTTGCTATCTCAGCATTGGTTACCGTCAGACTGTTTTCATCTGTTGAGCTTTCAGCCAGGAGCGTTCCAGACTGAGACTGCTTAAAATATTTTGCGCTGACAGTACCGTCTTTATCTATTTCAGCCATTTCAGTATTATTGCTGTTTCGTATGCGCAGCTTGGAATCTGAATCAAACCCCATCACACCGACTCGATTTCCGTTAATTAAATAATCGATTACTGACAATGCCGCCGAGCTTGACGTTGGTCCTCTGTTTACCTTCAAGCTTTCTCCGTAATTTGAATTGCTTATCGTTCCTCCGGTCAACGGCAAATATGCTGCGGCATTCTCGGCTATTCCTGCAAGCTTAGCTTTTTCTTCGTCAGTATAATCATTACTGGATAATCCTTTCCCTTCTACTTTATCTACCTTCGCACGATCTAAATCTGTGCTTTTTTTATTCAAAGATTGGATAGAAGCATTTAGCGCATTACACGATGAATTCAACGCATCTGATTGTGATTGTAAAGCGGCTATAATCATTTTATTCTGTACCGGATTTGTACTGTTGATATTCCATGCAGAATCAACTATTGTTTTATTAGCTCCTGCCTCGATTCCCTCTAGCTTAGCTTTTTCTGAATTTGTATAATCATTGGTTGACAGTCCTTTTCCGGTTTCTTTCATTACTCTAGCTTGCAAGGCTTCGTTAGTGGACGATGAAATGGCGTCCGCTCTGAAATTAGTATACGCCTTTGCCTGTTCCAGAATATCTTCACCGGCAGGCGTTTTCCCGTCCAGATACTCAAAGTTATCATTTATTGCATCAACACACTTTCCCACATTTGTACTGCCCTGTATTTTTATTAATCCGTCTGCCATTATTCCACCTCCGTATGAATAATATTATTTCCTGCCAGTTCGTCCCATGTAGCATTCAACTGCTCCATTGTATAGCCTGCATCTCCTAGACCGTACCATGTGTTATTGGCTGGAATTTCATTCTTTATCAATTCTGTACGTACTGAATCATAACCGCCGTTAATTCGTCCTTTACTGGTTATTGTTTTTCGTAATGAACCTAATTCAACGCTTACAACTTCGCCTGTGATTCCGTCAACGGTTTTCTTCACAATTTGCTGAATGGTATTGATACCCAATTCTTCATTATAGATAGTTCCTATATCACCCAGTTCACAGCGCTGTAAATTAATAAATCCTTTATACAAATCAAAATCAACTAAATTAGCAAATGTGATACGATAATTGACAACAGGCGAACATTCTAACAGCATATAGTCCTGTACCTTCTTATTGAAAAGAGATTTGACGTCATCAATAGTAAACTTGTTTCCCAGTTCCTGTCTTACTTGCGTTTCCGTGAGAGAAATCTGATACGATTTCATAGGTGCAACAGGCAGCGGCGGTAAATTAAAACGATGAAAACTAACGATACCGTTATATTGTACCGTGACTTCTTCTCCGTTTTTCAGCGGATCGTATGTATATTTTCCTACCCAATATAAATCACCGCAATAATCAGACAGGTCAACATCTTCTTCAATTTCGGTCATGTCAACACCGTAACTTATATTAAACGCATTAGACATACCACGCTGTTTGTTGATTGTAACATTAAAATTGTCCCTTATAATTTCACCGCCCCAGACATTGATAAAGCAATTATCAGCTCCTAATAACGCCTTAGTGGGGGACATATCCTCATAATATGCAGAATGCATAAACGGCATATTTTCGTATGATGTATCGCCTTTGAGGTCGCTATAAAATTTAAAACGGTCAGTCGGCTTGCCAGTTGTAAATGAACCACGTTTATCGTATGTATGGGACATTATCCAGTTCAGCGCATCTGGACCGTTCAAAATACCCGATTGGGTAGAACGAATAAAATAGAAATTCAGGTCATAGAAAATATGCATTGCATCAACAGTACGCTGCTTTGTTCCGTCTGAGGACATTGACGTGCTTTTTCTGTAAATACGGAATAACTGTCCCTGCACTTTGATAATGTTGTATTCAATAAGAAATTTCCAGTTTCCTAAATCGTCAAACGGATGGGTAAGAGTCAGTGAATATTCACTGTTTAGTACCTCGGTGATTTTACATTCGGTAGGACATAAAATCCTTATACCGTTATGACTGAAATCAGTTTCATCGGATTTATAAACGGAAATGTATTCATACTGTTTCATTACAGCCACCTCGTATTGGGAGTAACATCAAAAACAAGAAGCTTCTGCTCCGTATGCTTATACTGTCTTACTGTGCCGTCCGGCATTGTATGCTCCCATGTGTATTCGGGCATTAACCTAAATTTGACGGTATTTTCTCCCGGTTCAAGCATAGGAAATTTACCGCTTGTCATTTCACAGCAGACTTTTCTTACTCCGCCTTCAAGTCTGTAAGCCAATCTGAGAGAAGTGTTAATAAACATTGTGGCTTCGGGACTGAGATAATGATATATAGGCGTTCCGTTTCCTGACGGAGTGTAAGTATCGGTATATTCGCCGTGTGTTCGTCCCAGTTCTCCATTGACAATAACGCTGTTTGTTTCCATATCCTTTTCTGCGGATACCGCTTCTCCTATTACTCCTGAATTTGCTTTTGACTGTTCTGTTCCGCTTTCAATTATCAGCGGATCGCCGCCGTTTACGGTTATTTCAATACGCCCTGCCCAGCGGAAGAAATACAATGGCTCGCAGGAATACGAGCCGCCCACCGTTACCGTTATCGTTTTTTCCGGTTGACTGTCCTTTATATCGGTAAATATGTGGGATAGTGTATCATTTTTTATAGAATACGCAAAAGGCGAACATATAAAGCGTATCACAAAGCTTCTTAGTTCATCAGAAATGCGTACAGCAGATATCACATCATTTGAAATGACGTTGTAATATTTGTCGGGTTCATCACTGTAAACAAGCTTGCCATTACCTTTAAGCCATTGGAAAATATCCCTTGTTTTTGATATGTCAGTAATCATAACCTCAAATTCAAGTTCAGTATTTTCGTATTCTTCAATTGATCTGGTTAATTGTTCGGGTCTGCCGGGTATAGTTATTGATTCCACAGTATTGCCCCCTCGTGACGGAGGAGGCATTTCAATAATTTTTAATCCATATGTATCGCTTGATATTCCGTTAAAAGTGAAAGTAGCCATAATTAATCACCGCCTATGGACATAATATCTTTTTTATCTTGTCTGCTTAACTCTTCTGAAATACGAATTATATCAATATCATTGCGTACTGTAAAATAATTCTTATGTTCGATTTTAACATCTGTATGATTATTAATGTTACTGCTGTTTGTCAAAGATTCAGGAGAATATGCGCCATTGGCAATATCAAACAAACGCTTCTGCTGTGCGGCAGTAAGTACCATTTCACCGTCCATTGCCATAATAGGGGATTCATATTTTCCTTTAAAATCAATAATACCGCCCGTATGGAAACGGGGGAGGGAAACCTCCCCGATAGTCGGAATTTGACCAATGGGGTCTCCGGGAATTTTATCAGTGATTTTATTTACGCCGTTAATTAAACTGTTTATAACGCCGATAGCGCCGTTTATAACATTTTCGGCAATGGTAGGTATCAGATTAAAACAGCTTTTAAAAATATTTACTATGTTATCCCAAGCGGCTGACCAGTCTCCGGTAAATACATTTTTTATAAAATCTATAATATTTTTGAATACTGTTATAACATGTTCGACAATAGGCTTTACTATATTTAATGCGGTTTGAAGTCTGTCCTGAAACATATCGGCAAGATAAGCAATTACAGGGGACAACATGTCTACAACGTCCGCAACTCCTTCAAACAGGCTTTTAAGACTTGGCAGTAAGCTGCTTATAAAATCAATAATAGGAACAGCCAGCGCATTAAAAACGTCAACCAGAGGCGGAATAAGATTATTTATCAATTCCATAATCGGCGGCATTAGTTCCTTAAACAGGTCAACCACCAACGGCAGAATTTCATCTTTGAACAGGTCAAATACAGGCTGCAGACTTTCAAAAGCTTCTTTAAGCGCCGGAAGTATTTCTTCTGTCATAAGCGGCATTAAATCATCACTCATAAGCTGTGAAAATCCGTCTATAATACCGGGCAATGCTTCGCTTGCAAGTTGTAATACAGGTTCTAAAAATGTTTCAAATGCCTCTATAACGTCCGGTAAAACTTCTTGTATAACCGGCAGAACTTCTTCAATAAGTTCAGTCAGTACAGGTATCAGAGCTTCACCTAACGGCAGCGCAAGCATTTCAACAGAACGCTTTAATCCTTCAAGCATTGAACCTAAATCGTCATATTTTACATCTTGAATTTCCTCAAGAGCATTGCCTGTTGAATATGCACCGTCTTCGATATCGCCTAGTTGTGCTATAACGTCAGGACCTAAATCTTCCCACATGGTACCAAAAAGGGCAACCCCTGCGGCATCTCTTTCAAGAGGGTCTTCTATACTGGATAATGCCTTAACTGTTTCGCTGAAAGCTTTTTTTGCACTTTCGCCGCCCTTTCCGAATTCATCAGCCATTTTATCAGCGCTTAAACCACAGGCTTCAAATCCCTGTTTAGTACTGTCAGAACCGTCTATTGCACGTATGGAAAATTCTTTGACTGCATCGCCGACCTTGTCAAGATTCCATGCGCCGCTGTCTGCGCCTTTTTGGAAAATATTAAACATATCATCGGCAGTAAAGCCAAGCTTGCCGAACTGAACAGAATATTCGTTGATACTGTCTATGAGTTCTCCGGAATAATCAAGGTTATTCTGCGCACCGGAGGCGATCAATTCAAATGCTTCTTCCCCTGAAACTCCGAAATTGTCCATCATAGCTTTTGCAGCTCTAGTGGATTCGGTTATATCATAATCGAATGTATCTCTTAAAGCAAAAGCTGCTTCTGTTGTGCTTTGTAAGTTTTCGGCAGACATATCGCCGAGGTTTTTATTAACAAGAGCCATACTGTCAGCTATGTCCTGAAAATCCTCGCCGTAATTGTTAGCATAGATTTTTTCAAGAACATCTTGATAGTATTCAGCCGAATCCGCTGCATGACCTGTAGTTGCCATGAATTGATTCATAGCCGAATCCATATCGTTAGCCAGATTTACACCATACCCTCCTGCGGCTATGGCAGCGCCGCCTACAACGGCAAATCCTCCGGCGATTGCTTTTCCGCCTGCTTTAGCAATATCGGCAAGTTTATTTCCGCCTTTTTTCGCTTCGTCCTGTGCCGAAAGCATATCCTCTCTTAACTTATCTAAGCTCGCCCTGACTTCGTATAAAATTTCGCCGTCAGCCATATATAGTGATCACCTGCCTTTATGTTTTTGCTCTTGTTATTAACGTTTCCGCAAGGCGTTTCAAGCCCTCCTGAAAATTACGTTCTCGTTCTTCCTGCGATATCTCAAGAGCGTAATAAGCTTTAAGTTCCATAAGCGAATGAATATACTCCTGATTATGCTTGTCAGGCTTGGGGAGAGATCTTGCACGTATGGACATAACTTCCCGTATTTTTGTTTTTTCAGAAAGTCCCTGAAAAAGAGAAATAAACTTTTGCCAGTGTAATTTTCCTTGTTGTTCTATAAGGTCGATACCGTAATCCATAAGAAAAGAGCTGTAGATATAAGAAGAATCCTGCTTAAAATCTACAACTCTTAACTGATTTCTACTTGACTGTCTTTGAAAAGTTTCAATCTGCTCCTTGAAAATTATGTCAAGTACCTTGAAATCCGGTATTTTGCTGCCCTTTACAAGTAAGGCAAGGGCAAACTGTGCTTTTTCCTGCTCCAGAAGAATACCGTCCTTAAAAATGTCGTACATCTTAAGAACGGTATCGAACGAAATGTTAAGTTTTATTTTTCTGCCGTTGTATATTACAAAATTTGTTAACGGTTTTGCAATATCAATCATTTTAATCCTAGCTTTCTGCGCTGTTTTCTGGAGAAAGTGTTGTTATTGGCTATAAGTTGTTTTTTCTGACGGACGCTTTTTTCTATGCTCGGTACTACAACATCATAAATAAATGGCATTGTCTGGAACAGAAGGTCAATATATCTGTTGTCAAAATATTTAATAAGCTTTTGCGTATTTTCATCACCGAAAATAAGTCTTATAAATTCAATAATAGCTTTACCGTATGTTTCAAGCATTTCATCCGTTTGCTTTTCCTTGGCGGCTTTTTCAGCGTTTATAACCGCAATCTGAGCCTTTCGGAAATCTCCTGCAATTCTTTCAACGTCAATGTCTAATTCTACAGTCAATTCCACTTCGCCGTTTTCACCGAGGAATTCTACGTCCTCGGTAATACGGTTTGTTTTTTTTATCTGATAAGCCATAATTATTCCTTTCTGTTATTCTGTTATATCTTCCTTGGCTGTATATGTCGGTTCGCCATTAAAATGTATTTCAACTGAAATAGCGGTAGGCTGATTTGCCGCACCCCCTGAGCGTGTTATTTTAGCAAGAGTTGCCGAGCATTCAACCATATCGCCTTCGGGAAGAATCATTCTGAAAGCTGTTTCTCGTGCCTTTCCAAAACCGTACATTACTTCGTCACTAAAAATATAGTCCTGCGCCTTATCTCCTTTAACTCGTACGCCTGTAAGGGTTACTATCATTTGTCCGCCCGTAACATAAGAAGAACCCCAGCCTTTATCAGAAATAAATCCCGACTGATAAAGTACTTCGTTCAAAGATTCGGTAATATTATCGAATCCGACTGCTACCGGAGCATAATTTTCTGTTGTTCCGCCGCCGGGACTGCCGCTGAATCCTGTCCTTACCATAAGCTGATATTCATAATTGAGTGACAAGTCAGCCGCATTTACAGAACCGTTTGTATTCATTTAAATCCCTCCATATTATAAAAATTGACGGTCAGAATGCAGGAATAAATCCACATAATGCCGTCTGAGTTTTTTTCCTGCCCAACATAATTGGGACAGGTTGAAATTTCAATTAATTTTATCTGCCATTTTTCGCCGCTTGGCAGATTAAGCGTTCTGCATTTATTACATGCAGTATTAAGCGATTCGAGAGTAGTTTTCTGTGATTTACCTTTTGATAAAATGAGCACCGACATCTGATCATAGCTTTCCCCGTTAAAAAATCTTCTGGGAGTTGATGACGGGGCGAGCTCCATTACAGTACCGCCCTTTTCGGGAATCTGTCCTATAGGAATATTTAAAAATTTTGAAACTGCCTGCAATACTTGTGTCTGCACTTCCATTTACCGCCCTCCTTTGAATACTTTGTCATATATAGCCAGCCAGTCCTCTTTGTGTTCAGAGCCGGCTTTGTGCGCCCACATTTTCTGGGCGTTGGGATTCTTATCTTTACAAGCTGAATCAAGGTAATATTGCTTTTTGGCATAAGGCGTTTTCCATATAAGCGCACCGTTTTCTAAATCACTATGCATAATACTGCTGCTGATAAGTCCGTCCTGATCTTGCTTGCAATAATAATTGCAATCTTTAAGAGCTTGTTGAGACATAGCGTACTGAGCCTTTTTATGCAGTTTTAAAAAACGATCTTCAATTCCTTTTGTATTCAGAGTAACCTTAACATCTGCCATTATATCAGCCCCAATTCATAATGATGCAGCTTATTGTCGTCATACAGCGGTTCAATAGTTTCGATAATGTGTTCAGTGCCGTTCCATATGACCTTCTGTCCCTGACTGAAAATCTGATTTTTAGGACGGCTGTTTTTACAGTCATAAAAAAGAACAGCCGACAATGATACTTGTCGGTTGTCTTTAGCTGTGACAAGTCTTGAACAAGGCTCTATACGGATTTTTTTAAGCTTTGTCATATCGGTAATTTTCTCGTCCTGCCACGTATTATTTATACCTACAGTTTTTAATTCAGCCGTATGTATCAGCAGTCTTTTGGGTATAGGTCTCATAATACCATCACACCTCTGTAAAGCAATCCTGTAGGTGCAAGATATCCCTGCGCCAAAGGGCACAAAGTAACTGAGCCGTTATTTTTATTGCCGGAGGTATCAGTTGAATAGCTGAATTTACCCAAGGAAACAGAATTATATGAATTATCTGTCAGACTGTCAATACCGCCGTTATTGTCTATGTAATCGGCATGGGCGCAAACTGCCTTGCTTACCCTTGCCTTAAAAATATCCGGTACTGTATCGACTGTATAACCGCTGATAGCTATTGCATCGTTTACTATATCGGTACAACGTGAGAGGAGCAAGGAAAGCTCCTCGTCTGTACCGTCAAATGAACCGCACCATGTATTTTTATAGAAGTTGATCATTATGATTTTGATACCGCAATAGTATAGGTATTTTCGGAAGAACCGTTTGTAATCTTAATTATTACTGTATTTTCACCGCTTGCCCATGTTGCAGAACCACCGTTATCAACAGCAGTTTCACCGACCTTGATTTCAACAACCGCGTTTGAATCAGACGGAACTGCTGTAATAGTGTTAGTTGCATTAGATGTTGATGCAGTGTAGGCAGTTGTATCTTTATTAAAAGCAGGGGAAAGATTAAGCGAACCAATAGAAAGGCTTGATAGTGTAGTATCAGGAGTTGTTTCAGCAGCAGGAACGACAGCGGCAAAAGCATTTTCCTTAACACAAAGATACCCTACACGCATAGTAGCCTTGATAGCAACCATATCCTGTTCAGCAAGAGAAATAGGTTTACCGTCTGCATCAAGAGTATTTTGAAGGGTTGCTTCTTTGAGTATCTCAAATTCAATGCCCTGTTTCATACCAAAAAGTGAGTACTTCCACTCTCCGCCGATAATGACAGCCTTTTCTTTATCCCATGCTCCGTTGCGTACAAACTCAATAGGCTGAGAGTAGAATTCTTTTTGATTTGTACCCTCAATGAAAAGAGATGCGCCGTTATTATCTCTGAGTTTTCTCAAAGTGCCCTTAACGCCAATAGTGGCGGTAAAGCCGTTAACGTCAAATCCATTTTCCTCAACAGTTGACATAAGATCTGAAACGTCAATGTCAATTTTGTCTGTTGCGGAAATCGTATTGCCGGCATCTGAAATTTTACCGAAAAGAGATGTCTCAAACGGGGAATCAGTACCGAAAATACAAGCGGCGTCAATTGTCTTATAAAACGCTTCTGAAATACTTGGGCGCAGTTCTGAAAATACGTCAATAGTAGTATCTTCAAGTTTTTCCTTTGTTACCGGAATGATAACAGCCAGCTTTTTGGCAATTAACTTTGGATAAATCCATGTTGCGCCGGAAGTCTTGATACGTTCGCCTTCACCCACCCAGTAAGCTCCTGCGCCGGAAGTCATTACCGGAACCTTCTTCTCGTTTGTTTTCATTTCCTCTGCTTTTGAAAGTCTGATAATACTTGAACCTCTTGCAACGTCCTTAATTATTTCGCTTGAAATTTCTTCCGGAATAAAACCGGAAAGTTCGTCTTTTAAGTATGACATAAAAATTTACCTCCTTATTTTCTTTTAACCTGTTCAGCTCTGATAATGTCTATAGCTTTTGCAGAAGATACAGGGGGAGTATTACCTCCTGTTCTGACTCCTGTTGTAATACCCGGTTTTGACGATTCAGTAAATGCAGGGTATTTTTTGATAATTTCATCAATAGCCTGTTCGGCTGTGACCTTGTCTGTGATTTTGGTTTTAGCAAGAGCAATAACATCATTGAGTGCATCAGCGGAAATCCCTTTTGATATAGCCGTTAATTTTAATTCAGCTGCTGCCGCTCTTTCCTCTGCCGCAAGTCGTGCTTTTTCAGCTTTACCGATTGCCGCCGCCTGTTTTTCTGCATCGGATTTCTGGGATTCCTGCCACTTGCGGAATTCGGCAAGTTCCTCAGATGAAAGCGTATCGTCTTTTTCATCGGCTTTTTGCGGCTCTTTATTGGATTCTGTATTTTGTGCAGGGGTAGTAGGTTTAGGATCACCTCCACCGGTTGAAGCCCCGGCAGGCTCCGTGTTAGTAGGTTCGTTCGGCTGCTGCGCGTTTACGTTTGTTTCATTTTCCATAAAATTACCTCCATAAAATTTCTAAGCAGTTTTATGTCATGCTTAGGACAGTGCGTGACCGCACGGGACATATAAAAAGCACCTCGGTGAAGTGCTTAATCAACTATTCAATTATATCAATGCCATATTCTTTAGCACATTCGTGCTCAATTCTGCAACCTCTTGCATCATTCCAGCCTTTGCAGAAGTAAACCACATCAGCAGATGAAAGAAGTTCAATCGACTTACCGAGAAACCATAAAGGCTTAGTTTCAGCAGGAGCGTTTTGAAAAAATGAATCAATAACTTCAATATCATCTTTCATGATATCCTTAGCAATTGTAATCGCTTCGTTTCGCTCTCGGAGAATTTCTTCGTCTGTTTTTCCTCGCATTGGCTGTGAAATAAATAATTTTTTCATAAAGTTGACCTCTTTCTTAAATTTTGAGCATTAAAAAAGCACCTCTTTCGAGATGCTATATGAACTGTTTCCATTTTGGAAATAACCACTTTGGGGTATGAGAAAACCGCCTTTTTACGGGCAGTTAAAATTATTTATTCTTTATACTTAAATCATACAAGCGGATAAATTCGATATATTCTGGGTCAAGTTTATTATATTCACCCTTAACAAAAGCTGAAAAGCTTTCAGCAAAATACTCCGACTTGCTTGATGTTGCATATCCGGATATTTTCCCAGCGTATTCTTTCATTCCGTTTCCAATTAAATTGTTTGTTTTAGCATCAAATACTTCCCACTCAATATGATGCCCGATTTCGTGTACAAAATAATCATACGCTGAGCCATCACCAACGAGGGTTCTCCCAGCCTCTTTGTATCGCAAAGCCAATTCTTTTTGAGGACCTGATAACTTATCAATGTTATCCATGACTGTTTCCCAGGCTTCGCTCGAATTTTTATGATAATCTGTAAGAGTATTGTTATTTTTAAGGACATTTTTATTGATATAAACCCCGTGCTCAACTGGGGAATAAGCCATAACAGCATCAGCACTCGAAAATATCTTTTTACCTTTTGCGGATAATGGATCTATTGGTTTAATGCCGCTAATTTTTGGAAAGCCATAATTATCAAATATATCTGTTAACGCACGATTTATTTCGTTTGCGTTATCTATTGATATGCCTTTAAAATTAGCATCGCCTTTAAATGTTTTATCGCCAAAATATGATTTAACATATTTTTGTGCGTATTTCTGTGCTTCCTCAATACTCTTCGCTGGAACAAATTCAGACTTTAAAACCTTTGGTATAGCAGCACTTCCACCTGATTTGTCAACAGATTTCGCCTTGATTTCCGCAATACGCTTTTTCTTATCAGATGTGGTAAATCCGGCAACAGACTTTTTATAATTAACTACCGCTGTTCTGTCGGGCTTATATTTCAAATCATTATCGGTACAATATTGTTTAAGTGCTTGCTGCCGTGTTTTAAGCGTTTCTTTAGCTTTTTTCAGTCCCTCAGTATCGCCGACAGATTCAAGCGATATGCATTCACGTTTTGATTTTCTCACACGCCTTTCAAGCTCTCTCTGCCCTTGTACTTTTTTGTACTGTTCCTGATTGTCGTATTCGTCATACGGAAAATATTTTTGATAAGAAATGCCCGGAATAAAAGGATAAATATGGTGTCCGCAGTTAATACCAAGAATTCCGTTCGGTTCTCCATAGCTTGATTTTTTCCATGAATAATATTTTATTTTTCTGCCATGCAGGTCGATTGTATAACCGTCTTTGTTCTTACGGTTGAATATTTTACCCTGATCTTCTGCACATTTAGGACGTGCTCCGGCATGACTTGATACTTCAATCAAATCGACCCCGTAATCCTCCATACGGTCAAACTGTGCCTGATGGGCAACATTATTTGCTGTTGTACGAATATCCATGTTTATGTAAGCTTCTGGAGACCATTCTCTTCCTAGCTTATCCACAAATGCTGGAATGCCTTTTTCAGACATTTCTTTGATACATTGCCTCATAGCTGCCTGTCTGCTTTCTGCACCTGTTACAACCTTTCCGGTCGCTTTATTAAGCGTATTAATAAAAGATTGCTTTTCGGCAAGTTCAGCAGTATCATTGATAATTTTCTGTGCTGCTGATTTTGCTTTATACCGCATAACAGTATTAACCATGTTAAGAGACTGTTTTGCTTGTTTTTGATAAGAGGTAAGCGCTCTTGCCATAGTTTTTTCAATTGGTACTTCCGTACCGTTTATAATACCGTTCCTTGCAAGCTTCTGAAAACCGGGTTCAAGTTCCTCAACAGCAGAAAGTGCGGCGGTTTCAAGAACTTCTGTCAGCATATCCGGAGCGATTCCCGCATATTCTGTAATAACTTTTATGTTTGATTTGTCTAGCGCTCCAAGCTGTGCAAGCATCTGTATTTTCCACTGTGCTGTAGGACTGTCAATTTTTCCGGCAGCTAAATATTCGGCGATATTAGCAATAAGATCGGTTTCAAGTCCTGTGTATAAATCACTCAGACTTTGACTGAGCTGCATCATCTCCAGTTTTGTCATTATTTTCACCGCCATTCAGAAAATCGTCAATATCAATTCCCGTTACCGACTGTTCTTTTGAAATACGGTCAAGTTCCTGCTGCGCAGTTTCTTCGTCACATTTTTGAACCTCCATAATAGCATTCAATTTTGATTTTAAGCCTGCTTGCGTAAGTTTTATATTGTTGTCAATCAAAGTATTATCATCAATAATAATGTTATCCTGCCAACCTACAGTAACAGCATATTCCTTTACAGGAATAAGATCAAGAGCCATACCTAATGCAATCAGACTGTTTACAAGCTGTTCAAGCATTTCGGTAATTATATTTTTATTGGATTTAATAGTTCTTGCCGTTTTACTATCCTGTGAAATAACTTCGGTGGCAGTTTTCATGCCCTGTACTGAATCAAACGAAAATGAACCGGCGGACAATCCGATCTGAAAACAAAGAATATTAAGCAGAGCGTTAATAGCGGATACATGTTCTTCGATACGCAGTTCAGTTGTATTATCAGTAATTTTCAGCGTTTCATTTTCTTCTGTTTTTAAAGCTATAAATGCTTCATCATCTGCATCAAAATAGCGGCGCATACTGTTTGTCAATGGGTCGACAACAGTTCTTATACATTGAGCCGGAACAATAATTCGTTTTTTGCCCAAGATAAATTCACGGCTGAAACTATCAAACGCAATATCAAGCGTTTCAAGAGTATCAACAGCATTGGCAAAAACCGATAAGCCAAGAGGGGAATCCGTTTCGATGTTGTTTGATACACAGGGTTTGAAATAGCAAAACATAGGAATCTGTATATTATCGTAAGTTATGTAATCGGTAAGGGACGGAAACATTTCAGAAACAGCGCATTTTGTCCCAAGGCTGTCCTTTATGCTGCTTTTGTATGCTGAATTTTCAATTACAGTAATGCCTTTTTTATTAGTCCCGTGTTTTTCCATAAGGGTATAATAATTACCGTTTTTATAAGAAGTTGTGCGGAATACGCATTCGGTTACAGTTTCGCCCGTCCAGCCTATCGGAAGAAAATGTTCAGCCTGAACATAGTCAATCATTGGTTTTGAATTATCAGCATAAATTTTTAATGCACAACCGCCCATTGCATAGGCATAAGACAAAATCTCAGGAAACTTGCGCCAAAATCCAGTTTTATTCAGTACACTATTTATGTATTCCTGATACGCTTCATTGTCAAGAGTAATTTCAACCTGTTCCGAAAATGTCATAGCTGAAAATTCATCACATATAACTTTAGCTGCATTCAGAAGCTTTCTGTTACGAAATCCTTTAGCGTATAGTCCGGAAGCTCTTGTGCGCCGCCATGGGGGATTATTTTGAAATATATGTTTGTGCAGTCCCATATCCTTGTAATTATCTGTAAGATTCAGAATTTCCAGATTCGGAAATGCTTGTTTAGCGTCTTGTAAAATATTCATCAGACATTTAATCCTCCAATCTCTATAATATCATTCATCAGCGGTTCAACACTGTATTCAAATGCATCAAGGCTGTCTATGTTGAAATTTCCATCGTCAAGACGGACATCATCAATCTTTTTTGAATCCCATACAGCCGACTGAAAAGCTTGTATGATGTACTTACAATTATTCATAATAAAAAATCTGTTTTGCGCCATGATTTGATTGGTAAAGCGAATTCTTCCAAGTATTTCAGATTTTCTGGCATTGTGCGGATTTATCGGTATTTGTTTTTTGATCAGTTCAGATTTAATGCCCTTTATGAGTGTCGTTTCTGCACTGTCAAAATAAATATCATAAACATTGTATTTACTCTGACATCTGCGTATAAAATTAATGATGTCTTCATAAAGCTGAACAGGCGTTATAACCTCTTTGCGGTAATATTCTTCAAGTATTATCACTTTTTGCAAAGCTGTTGAAAATCCAGTACATATTCCGGCATGAGCCGAACCGTTTCCACCAAAGTCAAAGCCGATATTGCAGTACATGATGTCAAATGGGTGAAGCTTACCTCTCAGAGTAACAGGATCAACTAAGAATCTTGACGAATTGTCTGCAAACTGCTTGTAAATAACCCCCTCCGCTGATACCCACAGTCCCTTAATATATCTGTCATGAAACACTCCTGTAAATTGTTTTTCAGCAGATTCCAATTGGGCAGGGGAGAGAATAGGATTATCTGACATAAGAAAGTGCAAATGCAATGCATTTTTTTCGTCAGCCTTCTGAATCCATTCGGTATAAAACCAATGGAATTGATTGTCCGGATTGCAGTTGAACCATAATTTAGCTTGTTCAACTGATAGGGTACGGGTTATTGCCTGTTCAACAAATGAACGCGGCATTAATGCCACCTCGTCAAAAAATACGCCGCTTAACGTGATGCCTTGAATCAGCATGTAAGACGATTCGTCCTTACCGCCAAAAACATAAAAATAATTTTTCTTCCCCATACCCTCAACAGTCAGCAGATTGACGGAACGGGTATAAGTAACTTTGAAATAATGTGTAATATCAACTATTGATTGCAAGGGCATAATAATATTACGTTCTGCCGAACGTACAGTTTTACCGCATATACCGAATGTTGCGCCGTCAAAGCGTCTCATAGCCCATAAAATAAATGATGTAATCATGCAAATGGTTTTACCCGAACGTACAGCACCATCGCAAATAATCGCCTTGTAATCGTCCTTATAGCACCATTTGAAAACGGTTTTTTGTTTAGGAGATAATTTTTTAAAGGTCATTTTGTATCGTCCTCCAAGGCTTTATATAACGTGGGTTCTTCTGATTTTTCCGGAACGCCTTTAACAGCATCTTCCTTTAATTTTAATTCTTTACGCTTCAAAGCATGGTTTTCACGCTGAACGGATTCGCCCATAAGGTCAATCAGCATATCTGCCGCTTTAAGGTTTCTTTCGGTCAATGCCTCATCTGTCAGCATATCTATAAGCTTTTCATAAAGCTCCGGATTTTCCTTGAATTTCTTTTTTAACGCACTCTTGAAACTTCTTGATATTCCGGAGGCTTTACCGCCTTTTCTGCCATTTTCGACCGCTTCACGACCGCTTCGGAACTGTGTATCTGGATTTCCCTTTTTTAAGTTTTCATTATTCAAAATCACCACCTACCATAATAAATTTAGTCATGAAAAAAGCACCTCCGGGGAGATGCTTGAATAATTTTTAAAGCCCTCACTGGGACACATCGTTGAGAGGTGCGTGAGGTTCTATTAATCCGGTTTTACCGTTTCGGACGTATCCTAATCAGGCTAAATAGTTGCAACCGGAAACTACTCTAATGCTTGGCGCAGTCTGCCGGAGTTGCACCGACCGAAACTACCGACTGCATAACAGCCGTCTAAGTTTCAACGGCTGTAGTCAAGGAATAAAAAATTATGTAGAAGAGAGGTTAGAAACGGGCGGTGCTGCTTTCGCCCTATTTCTATGTATGTATCATAACATTAAATCATAGTGTAATTCAATGTAATTTAAAAATAATTCCCATTTATTTTAATAAATTCTGATAACGCTTTCTTGTGCACATTGTAAACGCTCTTTAATTCCATATACCCCATTTCCTCCTGAATCTGTTCCCACTTCAAAAATCTCCAATATCGCTTCAGCAAAACCAAACGGCATTTAGGATTTTTTACTTTGAGAATACGCTTGCGTATTTCAGATTTAATTCTGTCTAGCTGATCTATTTCGTCATTAATTTCATTTTCTAATTCATTGTGTTTATCAATGTAATTCGCCATTTTTAGTTCCGCGCTGTTATCATTATGCTCATCTGGCGGCATATCTGAAAATTGTTGAGTGCATCTGCACATATCTGATACTAATTTCTCAATTTCAAGTATTTTTTCATTGATTTCCTTGTCCAAATAAAATCCTTGACTTAGATATTCCTTAGCAGTCAAACTTATCCCTCCTCTCAACCACGAAATCAATTTGATTCAAATTCTTATCCCGTATGTACTGTTCTGCCTTAACTGCGTTGTCAAAAATCCTGTAATTGTCCTTGATGTCACAAACTATATGTCCATTATATTTGTCATAGATTACATACGTTTGTGCTGACATTTTAATCCTCCATTCTTTTAGCTTGATATTTTCCATAGTTTACGGTATTTCGGGCAATATCGTTAATTCTTTCCATACTTCTTGACCTAGCCCGTTTGACTTCATTTGCAGGCGATATGTATTCACCTGAATTTCTGATATTTCGCATATATTCACGTCTATTTTTGCGATGCCGTTCTTTGGCGCACTCGGTACAATATTTTTTGGAACTGCCTGAATTCGGCATCTCAACACCGCATGAAACGCATATACGTGTAAATCGTTTATGTGTTGACATTTTAATCCTCCTTTGTTTTAAAATACTCATGGAATCCTATCATTTCTGCTTGTAGATTTTTGACCTCTGAAATGTCTATTTTGGCTTTACGTTCAATAGTAGATTTATGTAACTGTTGTTTAAACGGCAACGGCTTTGGAAGTAACTGCTCCATATCAATACCAATTTCAGCAAGTTCTTTTCCTGCCATATAATCAAATACATTATCAAGACAGTGCTTGTGGTATTCGTCCATAGTAGTATTAAGTGTTAAAAGAAAATCTTCTATCCGCTTTTTCTTCCACCCTGTATGCCGCATAAGTGCAATTAAAAATACTATTCCGTTAGAATTTATACATCGATCTATTTCTTCCATAGCCTCCCCACATAGCCATCCTATTTCCTTTTTGGAATACGTTCTTACTCTTGATTTCACTTTAATCCTCCATAAGTTCTTTGTATGAAATACCATCAGTTAATCCCGGTGATTTATCGCTGTCAGTAGGCATATATTTTGCGTTAGTAAATGACGGATATTTGTACTCTATCATGGCAAAATTTGCTACGTCTACAAGATATTCGGTGTTATGGGTTTCCTCATACAGCTCTAAACGTCTTTTTATACTTTTGTAAGCTTGGGCTAATTCCGGATACGTTTGAGAACACCATCCATATTTATAATGGGACACCTCAATAGCATTTTTCATTTTTGCAATAAATTCATCAGAAAAATCCCGCCGTAATATTTGTTCTCTAGTTTCCACTTTCATTACCTCCATATTTCAATTCTATGCCCGTTTTTAGGCGTTTTGATTTTAACCCTGTAAATTTATTATAACACATTCAAAATCGATTACAGCGCATTCTAGGCGGTGTTTTGAGGCATGTATGATAACATCCCTCACACTTTGGCATTTTCAGCCCTCCTGTTCCAACCTTGCAGTGCAATTTCTCTGCCGTCAAGAATCGGTTTGATTTCTCCGCTGTTGCCTAATTCAAATCGAATTGTATATGTTTTCGGAGATGATGTTTTGCATTTTACGCATTCGATTACAAAATCAAATCCAACATTTGAATGCGAAGAATAGTTTAATATGGTTCTGAACTTCGCCTTACCTCCACAAAACGGACACGGTTTTAATTTTTCATTCATTTTCTTCTCCTTTCAGCAATTCAGGATTATCATGGATATTGCCGACAATTTCTGATTTTGCAATCCAAATGTGAAGTTCTCTGCTAAATTGCCCGTCTCTCTGTAAAAATTTGCTGTGTTCATTATCCCATTCAACAGAATAAATTCCCGATCTGAATTTTAAAATATCCCCCTCAAAAATCTTAACGCCGTTCTTGTCGTTCAGACCTGTATATTGTCCTACTGTTTCGGGGATAACACAAAATAAATTTCCATAGCCATCCGTTATGTAAGTTGTTTCTCTGACCGCCGAACGTGAAAGCCAATATGATCCTTCAAACCATTCACTACTATCAACACGCTTACCCCTGAACAATATCTCTCTATTCATCTTTCAATACCTCCTCAACTTCATCGGCGTATTTCCATTTACATATGCCTGTTTCTTCACAAACAAAACTACAATCATTACACGAATCACATTCCATTGTTCATACAAACTTGATATAATTCTTTCAGTTTCATTCATGGCGTCCTCCTATAATTTCAATTTCCGTCCTTGGATTATCCTTATCGTACTTTCCAGACAGTATCAGATTAATATTATTAAAACTGTCATCAGCAATAATTCCGGCTTTGACCAATCCGTCAAGAATAAACTTACCGCTGTAATTATCAGGATCATGTCTTATTTTAGTACGAAAATAATACGTAATCTTTACTGTTGCTTTGTCAAACGTTTTTTCGGGTTTTGGTCTGCATTTTAAATTAATCAGTTGCGCCCAATGTTTCTTTTTTTCCTGATACTCCCATTTATTCGTCCTGCCTATAAATTTATTATTACTAGGCGGTATCTCGTCAATTATGTATTTCACTGCCTCACCTTAACCTATAATTTTTATTATCGTCTTTCTGGATTTGAATAGTAAACCCTGCTGATTTTTCTGCAATTCGTCCAGCCAGTGCAGAATCGTATTTGTTTATATCCGATATCAGCAGTTCAGACGAAATAATTGTTTTTTTGTTGGCGTTATATCTGCTGTTAATGATTTCAAATGCAAAATTCAATTCATCACTGAACTTACTGTTATTTGAATTGGATTTCAGAAAATCGTCAATATACAGAATATCAGTATCGCAAATGGATTTAAATTTATTTTTATATTCTGTTTCATCAAATTGATTACTTTGTAACTCGTGAAACAAATTGCGCCAAACTTTATACCTTACTGACCTGCCGCATGAAATAAACCTAGTACATATAGCAGTGCATATATGGGTCTTGCCGCTTCCGGACTGTCCTGCTGCATAAAACCATGAATCGCCTGAATTTTGCGTAAATAACAACGCCTTTTTCTTGATTTCCGATTGCCATGGTTTTGACGTCTCATACGCATTGAACGTATATTTTTTTATCAGATTTCCCAATCCGCTCAGTTCAAGATTTTTTATGCTTTTTCGCTTTGACATACATTTACACTCAACTCTGATCTCATTTAAATCCGTATCAAGCTCTGCAATGTAACCCTTATTTTTGCAGATATCGCAGTTTATGTATGGAAGATTTCCCTGAGTGTCGTTGTACCAATCGCAGCGCTTACGTGCAAAATCTTCATAGCTTAATTTGTTTCCGTCAGAGAAGTCCTTCGTATAGTCTGCTATTGTGTTCATGGGATTCCTCCTCACCTGTATTTAAATCATCCTCCCAACGTTTACCATTAAGCCATGTTGTAGGATATGGAATAAACTGTCCGTTATCCTTTTGCCACTGAGAAGATTGTTTTTGCTTCTCCAAAGCAGAAAGGATTTCCCTGACTAAATCGTCGTTTGGTTTAAGTTTTTTCCATGCCTTTAACGCATTAGACTTTGAAACCTTCTTCGGATACGCTTTCCAAAAATCATCAAAAGATTTACTGAAAGAGTCTGTTTCAGGTTTTTTCTTCGGCTTATCCCCCTTGGGGGATATAGGGGGTATATTTATTACATTATCATTTACATTAACATTAACATTATCATTTACATTAACAGCTTGATTTGCTTGGGTTTGCTTAACCAAAGAATCATTTGCTTGATTTGCTTGGGTTTGCTT